>OGHV01001146.1_pt1 | contig 15765 bp, 10 predicted proteins | sample 1571551 | NCBI WGS metagenome assembly OGHV01 (sample SAMEA2581960, study PRJEB24529) | metagenome | biome: Human gut stool | place: China | collected 2011 | reverse complement strand
TGCATATCACCAAATTGACTACGGTGACACTCATCAAAGATTATAACAATCTGCTTATTAAAGACTGGATGATCTTCTGAATTCTTCTTAATAAAATTAGAAAGTTTCTGAATTGTTGTAATAATAATCTTGGATTTGTTATCTCTTAATTGTCTTTCTAAAATAGTAGTTGATGAGTTGCTATTAGCGGCCCCCTTCTCAAATCTATCGTATTCTTTCATAGTCTGATAATCCAAATCCTTACGGTCTACCACAAATAAAACCTTATCTATAAACGAAAGATTACTTGCAAGTCTTGCTGTTTTAAATGAAGTCAAAGTTTTACCACTTCCAGTTGTATGCCAAACATATCCTCCAGCTGCAATATCTCCGTACTTCTTATAATTATGAGCAATTTCAATTCGGTTAAGAATCCTCTCAGTAGCGGTAATCTGATATGGTCTCATAACCATAAGCATATTCTCTGAAGTAAAAACACAATACTTTGTAAGAATATTCAAGATTGTATGTTTTGCAAAGAATGTCTTTGTGAAATCAATCAAATCCGGAATAACACGGTTTTTGGCATCTGCCCAGAAAGATGTAAATTCAAATGAATTACTTGTTTTTCCTTTCTTTGCATTAGCCACCTCTGCATCCTTAATGGCATTATATCTGGTACTATTTGAGTAATACTTTGTATTCGTACCATTGGAAATAACATAAATCTGAACATACTCAAACAATCCATATCCAGCCCTAAAAGAATCTCTTTCATATCTATTTATCTGATTAAAAGCTTCACGGATAGGAACGCCTCTCCTCTTAAGTTCAATATGTACCAAGGGAAATCCATTTACGAGAACAGTTACATCATAACGATTATCATGTCTTGCCCCTTGCTCTGTAGTAACTACATACTGATTAATTACCTGCAATCTATTATTGTGGATGTTCTTTCGGTCAATCAGTGTAATGTTCTTGGTCATGTTATCGTCCCTCTTTAATACCTGAATATTGTCCTCTTGGATTTTACAGGTCTTTTCAACAGGGCCATCGTTTCCGTTTGCAATATGTTCTTTGAAGAACCTCTCCCACTCGGTGTCGGAGAATTTGTAATCGTTCAATTCCTCAAGCTTGGTACGAATATTAGCAACCATATCTTCTTCGGTATGTATCTGTAAATATTCATACCCTTGCTCTGTAAGCATACTAATGAATTCTTTTTCCAACTCTGCCTCGCTTTGATAGGCATCAGAACGTTTCTTCACAGGCTCATATTGAGTTACAACGGTATTCTCATTGGTCTCTGCAACTATATTAAAATATGGCACTTATTTCGCCTCCTTATTCTTCTACTCAAAACTGAGTAATTTGTCTCTATAATATTGATATTGTTTTTTTCTAGCTTCTATTTCAGCTGGCAATCCTATTGTGATATCATTACATAAAGAATCAAATCTATCAAGGATAGATACAATTCTATTCTGTTCTTCTATTGGGGGAAGCATTATTTCAATTTTCCCTAATTTACTCGGGGTAACTTCAATTACCTTTGTCCCGTGTGCTAATTTTTTCTTCTGACTAAAAAACATTTCAGAATGAAAAAAATAAGATAAGTACTTTGCATTCTGGCTATGACTTATTATCGCAGTATGACCGCTAATTGCAATATCTTCATCACCAATCCAAGCAGTACAAGAACAAACATCCTCAACATTCTCACTTGTAACAGCCATAACAATATCGCCTGTTTTTGCAATCTTTGATTTTGCAAACACTTCATCGTTTACAAACGTTAATGTCTTATCCGCAAAAATACCAAAATGTGTGTACATCTGTCCATAATGAATACAAGGTTTTCCATTTTCTACAAAATCTTTCTTTTGGAAATTCCCACCACGAGTAATAGTAGCAATTTCATCCAATTTAACAAGTGCGTAACCAAACACATACTGTAAAAGTTTAATTATACTCTGTCTGTCTGTCTGTCTGTCTGTCTGTCTGTCTGTCTGTCTGTCTGTCTGTCTGTCAAGAGGCTGCCATTTGTTTCAGCAAATGTCAAGAGTAAATCTCGATAATATTCATATTGTTTTTGACGTGCTTCAAGCTCCGCTGGAAGACCAATATTTAGGTCATTACAAATCTGTTCAAAATTATCGAGAACATCCGCATAACGTTCTTGCACTTCTAATGATGGTAGTGGAATTTTAATTTGTTCAATTGATGGAACATTTGAATGAACAACTTTACTCTTAACTTTCCCCTTACTTTTCTGTTCTCTAGCCATTGTTGTATTTAACACATGAGCAAGATATCTTGGATTCTGCTGATGTTTCATTACAACAATATCTCCACCTGCAAGACATTTGTCATATCCTATGTATGCTATCGACTTAGCAATATCTTCAACACTTTCACCTGTTATAGCAAAGAGAATATCACCATGTTCAAAATATTTTGGGCTAGAGACATATTCCTCTTTTGTATGCGAAACGCATTCATCAAACCAAGTATTATATGTGGTATAGATTTCCCCATATCTAACACACGGAATACCATCCTCTGTGACTTGATCTCGCTTAATTCCTGCCCCCCTATAAATTGATGTAGCAATGTCCTTAAGGGCAACCATAGGAATATTCTCCTGTGGTTTTAACAATTCATCCCTATAGTAAGAGTACTGTTTCTGACGAGCTGTAAGCTCGGCTGTAAGCTCGGCTGTAAGTAACGTGAAAGAGTCCAGCACGCGGACTATTTCACGTTGTACCTCCAGAGGAGGTACAGGAACCTTAAGTTCTGAATAAGTACTAATCCATAATCTTTTATGCTCATCCGAAGAATAATTAACAAATTCCATTAAATGATATAAATATCGAATTAATACATCTTCTTTCGTAGTAATCATCTTCATAGCTGACGATTTGACCTTAAAAGAAAAATCAACCCATTTAAATGCTCCTGTAAAATCATCAAAAATAATTACTGGATTATTCTTTGTTGCATGATAAATACCTTCCGTCTCATTTGTATATCCGAGAATAAAAGTTTGTCCAGCTGTTAAAACTGGAATGGAGAAATCATCATTATAGTCTGTACTTTTAACGATGTACCTTGATGGCTGTTCATAATTAGTTATTTCTCCAATTTTTCTATATTCTATTCCGTTTGGACACATTTTCTTTATAAGTTCATTTATTTTATTCATAGACCACCTCTATCTCTGCAATGATTTTATCAATCTGATCACGAAGTAGCTGCTCTTTTTTCACAATTTTTTTAATCTCAATATTTAATTTTTCAATGTCTATCTTTTCACGCTTATCTTCAGCTATAACATACGATGAAACAGAAAGATTAAAATCATTTTTTGCTATTTCATCATACGAAACCAATTTTGAAAAGTGATTTATGTCTACTCTTAATGAAAAAGTCTCAACTATCCTCTGTATATTCTTCTCTGTTAACTTGTTATTATTAGTCACTTTAATACACTCATTCGTAGCATCAATAAAAAATACTTTATTATCTTTTTTACCTTTCTTCATAACCATAATACAAGTGGTGATTGAAGTACCAAAAAAGAGATTTGCAGGCAACTGAATAATGCAATCCACATAGTTATTCTCTACAAGATATTTTCTAATCTTCTGTTCTGCCCCCCCTCGATACATTATACCTGGAAAACATACTATAGTTGCCGTACCATTTGGTGCAAGCCATGAAAGACTGTGCATAACGAAAGCTAAATCCGCTTTACTCTTTGGAGCCAACACACCAGCTGGTGCAAACCTTGGGTCATTTATAAGAAGAGGATTATCATTTCCCTCCCACTTAATAGAATAAGGAGGGTTTGAAACAATCAGTTCAAATGGCTCATCATCCCAATGCTGTGGATTAGTAAGGGTATCCTCGCACTCAATATCAAATTTATCAAAACCTATATCATGTAAAAACATATTAATACGACAAAGATTGTATGTAGTGATATTAATTTCCTGTCCGTAGAATCCATTTAATACAGCCTCTTTGCCAAGCACTTTCTCTGCCTTCAAAAGCAACGAACCAGAGCCACAAGCAGGGTCATATACCTTATTGATAGTCTTTTTTCCAACGGTGCCTAATCTTGTAAGCAATTCTGACACATCTGCTGGGGTAAAGAATTCTCCACCAGATTTTCCAGCATTGGATGCATACATTGTCATTAAATACTCGTAAGCATCACCAAAAGCGTCTATATCATGATTTTTTACTGAGCCAAGGTTCATAGCTGCCACACCATCAAGAAGTTTTGCCAAGCGCTCATTTCTCTTTGCTACTGTAGAACCAAGTTTATTACTGTTTACATCAAAATCATCAAATAACCCGGCAAAACTGCCCTCTGACTGACTTCCCTTTGCCGACTCTTCAATATTATTAAATATTTTCTCCAATGTTTCATTCAAATTTTCATCTTTTGCAGCATTAACCCTAACATTACAAAAAAGTTCACTTGGTAAAATAAAGAAACCTTTTTCTTCAACAAGACCCTCTCTTGCCTCCTCTGCTTCCTCGTCACTAATCTTTGCATAATCAAACTCAGTGTTTCCTGCAGCTGCCTCTCCATCATTAATATATGCTGTAAGGTTTTCTGAAATATATCTATAGAACATTGTGCCGAGGACATAGTTCTTAAAATCCCAACCATCAACGGCTCCTCTTAATTCATCTGCAATGGCCCAAATCGCACGATGCAGTTCATCTCTTTCTTGTTCTTTTTTATTATCAATATCAATTGCCATTGTAAATTCCTCCAGTTTACATTATTTGTCTGCATTTGCACTTTGACCACTTTCAACCCAGGCATCTACTTCAGATATTCTGAACTTGTATTGCCGTCCTATTTTATGAAATGGAATGGTATCTTTTTTAATCCATATCCGGATGGTATCTTTGCTCACACCAAGATGTTTTGAAATCTCATCGAGACTTTTCCATCTTTCTACTTTTTTCATTTTAACATCAGTGTTGTCCAAAAAATATCCCTCCTTTTATTTGAATCGGTTTTTATGCTGTTTTCTATTAATTTTTCCATAATATTCCTTTATCTTTTCAAATGTTTTTACAACAGATTCCTTTTTAGTTTTCATCAATGAAAATAATGCCACAAACTTATCTGCATCTCTGCCAATAGCGTCTGTATCAACCTCGTACTCATGACCAAAACAAACAATCTGTGCATCCTCATCCCTGACACAATTTTCTACATTTCTTAATCTTTCAAAACTGTCTCTTTTTTCAAATTCCTCTTGTGAAACTGCTCGCATCAACAATTCATCAGCATCATCCTGTTTATCCGCTATGATAGACATTGTACTAAACTCATCACAGCCTTCTGGTTTTTCTTTAGCTGTAAACGAGAATGAATCCGGCTCTCCAAGTTTTTCTAAAAGCATAGATAAAATAATTGTCTTAGGTTCGTTTACGCATTCTATTCTTGCAACTGAACCACATCCTACTTTTATTTGATATTCCATAAGCAATGGCTCATTAATAACCGAATAATATAACTTATCATATCCTGTAATAATAAAATACCTAAATGCCTGTTCATCATCTCTACCACGAAATACAAAATCTAAATATGGTTTGAATAAGCACACTTCCATTTTTTCTTCTGATGAAGCCATCAACATATCAAAGGCATTTCTATTATTATAACTCTTTAATGACCTAGCCATTAATGTTCGTCCTACTCCTTTTCCAATATCTGTGTTTCCAGCTCTGTAATATGCTACAAATAAATACTCTTGAAAGCCATGGTCAATATATAAGATTTTTGAGTTTTCTTGATACATCATGCAAGCTGTTGCACATACATCATGATAAAATGTTGCTTTCTTTATCTTGTGCTTATTTGGAAGTTCATTTACTGTTTTCAATTTTTTAAAGTATTCCTCAAAGGAATCATTATCAAACTGAAATACCATATCCATATATGAGATGGCACAAAATTCTCTGAATACATTTGTAAAATCCTCTGCATCATCTACACTATGAAATATTCTGTTATATGCATTCTTATCGGCATCATGCCCTTCCAATATTGTCTTGTATGCCTGCTCATAGAATTTATAGTGATTTTTAAAATATTCCTGTAATTTATAACGATTTTCTACAATAAAAGTTATCAGCATCGGATTCTTTACGAAAACACTATTTTTCCCCAGAAAGCCTTTATAAATAAAATCCATAATCTTCTGTTTCCCCTCTTCAGAACATTCTGCCCCAAGCAAATTAATAACAAGCTGTTCTGTCTGCATTGAATTAAACTCTATCAAATAAAACTTTGAGAATCTATGAATACCTTTTCTGGCATAACATTCTCTTGTAGCAAGCACAACCTGTATTTCATCATATTTATCTATTGTTTCCTGCAATTGCTTTTGAAACTGCTTTACATATATTTCGTCAATTTCATCAAGTCCGTCTAATAACAACTGACATCTTCCATCATGCATCAAAGCCTCTACATCTGCCTGTTCAATAGCTCCATCAAAGTGTTTGAATGCCCTTGTGATGCACGGAACCAAGTCATCATCTCCCCATGTAACATATCTCAGGCTAACAATAACAGGTACAAGTCTTGTTTCTAAATATTTTGAGGCTGACTCTAAAAACAAATGCTGTATCATAAGAGTCTTGCCAATTCCCCCGTTTCCAATAAGCATCGAATTATTATTATCAACACCTGTTCGATTCTTACGATAATCCATCAATTTTTCCAATGTTGCATCATCTATAATTGCCTCGTTTACTTTTCCTGGCTTTGAAGGTGCAACTTTCGGAGAATTGAAAGATAAAGTGTTGCAAACATAATAATCATCCAATTCGCCTTCTTCTCCATCATGAATACTCATCCATCGATAGGACTTCATAGCTTTCTTTATGTAGTTCTTGTAAAGGTCTCCCCTGTCGTACTCTCGATAAACTTTATTGACGTTATTATCAGCACTTCCTTTATGTGCAGCTATTTCTTTAAACTGAATAGCCAAAGCATACGAAAGAGCATATTCGTCAATGTCCTCTCCTTTATCTATCTGAACTTCAAATGCTTTACATAACTTCTCTCCAGCATCGAGATTTATACATTGGCGGAGTTCATTTGCAAATCTGTCAACATCCATTTTTTCTTGAACTATATCCCAATGATTAAACGGTTTTCCATTAAACCATTTCCTGTAATAACTTCCATCATAATTGGGATCATAACCCAAAGATGTATCAATAAAAAATTTAATAACTTCTTGCTTGCTATGTACTCCGTTTAGTCCATATAAAGGCTTATCGAAAGGCTTACAAAACTCTTGAAGATTCATTATCAGCCTTCCTTTTCTCAAAATTTTAGTATCTTTCACACTTTTCACATTTTTTGAATAGTGTTTCACATTTTATTCCCGTTCTTCGTTACAGAAATCCTTGCAATAAAAAAGTAAAATAAGCTTATAAGGTTAAGGCACAGAAAACTGCATCTTTGCTCCTACAAGTTTAGATATATTAAAAGTAATTCCTACTTATTCATATATGGCAATTATACTGTATGCCCCCAGGAATTACAATCTTAACTTACGGTTTTGCATTTAGCAAACGTCAGTAAAATCAAGCCTCTATCGTAAATCTCACTACTTGATCAGTGGTGTTCCGAAGTAAAACGATAGATACATGAAAATAATAGCCAGCGTCATCGGAAGACCTGGTCTACCAAATAGCTGAAATGGTTAATTCCTTTCGGATGGCAGACTGCGGTCTTTTCCTGACTTTCCATTTGGAGTTTTCCATTTTGAATCAATTTGAAGGAGGCTCCTATTATGAAAAAGGAAATAACAGAACAATCAAAAATCATATCAACAAACACTATAAAAGCTTTATCAGACTTTCCTAAGACCATCTACATCAAACCTAATAACAACTTAAATTGGATTGCAATCGTCAGCAAGAAAGGTGAAACCAGAGTTGATCACATTCTTCGACATACCATTCCTAATAGCGATCGTAAATCCCACGGTGTTTTTAATGGAAATCCTATTACTATGGTAAATATCGCGTGGGAGCACAGGCAATTAATTTCTCCTTCTTCTGATGGAATGGGTGGCACAATCTATAATATTCCTTACAAAAATGCTGGATATGAAAGTGGCTATATTAATACAGGTGCCACTTTGGATTACATAACCATTATAACAAGAGAAAATAGTTTAGATTTAATTACCGCCTTCCCTTCTTTAGGAGATTATAAAGTCAATAACAACTATAACTAAAATACTAAAATAAGCGACATTCCCGAATCTTGGTTCTGTCGCTTACTTTAATATTTAACACTTTATTCTTTTTATCAAACCTATCAATCTCATTTCTACATCATTCCAAAATGTTTCAGTGCATCCCTAATTGCCTTTTCCTTCTCTAGCGGACATTGAGGCTGTCTACTCCCTTCCGACTTTGGCAAATTATAATTTGCCCCAACCTCTATTCCACATTTCCTTTTTATCTGTGAAATATATAGATTCGAAACCTTCAAACCATATGTCTTAAGTACATAATTCTTAATCTCCTCATAAGTTGCTTTACTTTCCGCAGATGTTACATCCATTTCATCCATATCTACTGTTACTTCGATATTATTCTTTGCATCAGAAAGTTTGGACAACAGCGCCACCGTTTCCACATGTGTTGTTTGCCCAAACATATCACATGGCGTTACCTCAATAAGCTTATAGCCGTTTTCCCCTAGCCACTTTACGTCTCTTGCAAGCGTTGCGCTGTCACAGCTTACGTAAACCACTCTTTCAGGATTCATTTCCACTATTGTTTCCAGAAGTTTATGATCACAACCCTTTCTCGGTGGGTCAACAACAATAACATCCGGCTTACATTCCTCGTCATCTTTGTGATTTTCAAAATATTCCGTTACTACATCCTCTGCTGCTCCAACAAAGAATTCCGCATTATTTATTCCATTAATTTTTGCATTTATTTTTGCATCAGCAATTGCTTCCGGTACTATTTCAACACCCAAAACCTGTTTTGCCTTTTTTGCCAGAAATAAGGATATACTTCCAATTCCACAATACAAATCCCATACTATTTCATTTCCTGTTAAGTTAGCATATTCTAAAGCCTTATTGTATAACTTTTCTGTCTGAACCGGATTAACCTGGAAAAATGACAATGGAGAAATTCTAAATTTCACATCTCCAATATAATCCTCAATATATCCGGGGCCATATAAGTTAATCACCTTGTCCCCAAGAATCACATTGCTTTTCTTAGTATTAATGTTAAGAGAAATGCTATACATTCCTTCAAGTTTACATAACTCTTCAACCAGCTTCTCTTTGTTTGGAAGATTCTTTCCATTTATAATTATGCAAACCATTATCTGTTTAGTTTTTGCACCAATTCTAATTAGGACATGACGAACCAAACCCTTGTGGGTTACTTCATTGTAAGGCTTAATTCCGTACTGAACCATAAATGCCTTAACCACATCCATTACTTCCCTGTTAACATCTCTTCCATCAATTTTTAACCCAAGGTCACAGCTTTCTATATTTATAATAGAATGAGTTCTTCCTGCATAAAAACCTGAAATAATATTTCCTTCCTTATCTGTTCCAATTGGAAACTGTGATTTATTTCTATAATTAAATGGTTCATCCATTCCAATTACATCATTCATTACAAAATCACTCTGTCCACCGATTCTCACAAGATTATTATAAACCTTATTCTTCTTAAATCTAAGCTGTTCATTGTAATTAATGCACTGAATTTGGCATCCGCCACACTGTCTTGCCACACTGCATCTTGGCGAAACCCTATCTTTAGAAGGCTCCTTAATTTCCATTAATCTTGCAAACCCGAAATTCTTGTTAGCCTTCATAACCTTTACTGTAACTTTGTCGCCGATTACTCCGTCTTTAACAAAAAGAGTATAGCCATCAACTTTGCCTATACCCTCTCCGTTTACGCCTAAATCTTCAATTGTTAAATCTAAAATATCATTTTTCTTAATCATGAAAATTCCTTTAAATAATTATCTGTATATTTTTTCGCATATTTATGCTAATTATTGCGTATTTGTATTATTATCTATTTATTTATTACTTTAATTCGCTTGTCTTTCTTACATTAGTTTCAAGTAATCTGTTATATCCTAACCACTGGTCTGATGATGCAGAGCTGTTGCTGTTTAAAAGCTCTGTCATTGTTTCTATTTTTGCATCAGCATTGTCTGCAAGATTAAGAGCCATAGCCTCAATAAGTGCAGGCTTCTTAGGTGAACCATATTCAAGTTCTCCGTGATGTGCAAGAATGCAATGCTTTAATTCATTTTTTAATTTAGTTGGGAAATCAGGAATTGAATCCATAATCTTTCCAAGCATTTCTGAACCCATAACAATGTGTCCAAGTAACTGACCTGCATCTGTGTAATCATTCATTGGAAAGTCTGAAAGTTCATAAACCTTTCCAATATCGTGACAAATAGCTGATGTCATAAGTAAATCTCTATTTAAAATAGGATATTGTTTTGCAAAGAAATCACACATCTTTGCAACTGATAATGTATGTTCAAGCAAGCCGCCAATAAAACCGTGATGTACGCTTTTGGCTGCTGAATGCTTCTTAAATGCTTCCGCAAATTCTGTATTGTCAATAAATAGTTTTGTTAATACCTGTTTATAATAAGGGTTATTAACACCGGCGATGAATTTTGTTAATTCCATCATCATTTCGTCAATGTTTTTGTTAGTACATGGTAAATAATTAGTCGGGTCAACATCTGTTTCGCTAATCTTTCTTGCACGCTTAATACTAAGCTGTGTCTGACCGTTAAATACTGTTACATCACCATTTACTTCAACATAATCAAGTGCATCAAACTCATCTATCCCCATTGAGTGCGGATCCCATATCTTGGCGTCCAAGGAACCTGTTTTGTCCTGAAGAATAACATTCTCGTATTCTTTTCCTGTTTTAGTCATTGCAGTAGTTCTCTGTCTGCACAAATATATTTCCTGAATTCTTTCGCCCTCTCTTAATGTTTCTATATATCTCATCTTTTCCTCCAAATGTTAAGATTTTCTTTACCTGACAGTCAATCTTTATTATAATTGATTATGTATCTAAATACAAGAATTGGAGGCTTTATCATGAACGAAAAAGTTCTTAAAACCCTTGAATACTATAAAATAATAAAAATGTTAGAAAATCAGGCAGGTTCTGAGCCTGGCAAGAAGCTTTGCCACGCACTTGTTCCATCTGCCGATATTCATAAAATAAAAGAAAATCAGAAACAGACAGGTGATGCCTTATCACGAATCTGGCAGAAAGGAAGCCTTTCTTTCTCAGGTATTCACAATATTGGCGAATCCATTAAAAGATTAGAGATTGGAAGTACTCTTGGCACCGGAGAATTACTTAGAATTGACTCCCTTTTAAAAGTTGCCTTAAGAGTTAAAACTTTCTCCCGCCGTGATGATGAGGCTGAAAGAGATAGTCTTGATGACATGTTTGAGGCTATTGAACCTTTAACTAATTTGAAGAATGACATTGAAAGATGTATTATTTCAGAGGATGAAATAGCTGACGATGCATCTGCTAATCTAAAAAATATAAGAAGACAGATGAAGATTACCAACGACCGTGTTCACAGCCAGTTGTCATCTCTCATTAATTCCCAGTCAGGTCACACTTATCTTCAGGATGCCCTTATTACAATGAGGGATGGACGTTATTGTGTACCTGTTAAGCAGGAATACCGTGGCAATGTTAACGGTATTATTCACGACCAGTCTTCAACAGGTTCTACTTTGTTTATTGAACCTGCTGCTGTTGTAGAGCTTAATAATAAGCTTCGTGAACTGGAAGCTAAGGAAGCTGATGAAATCCAGATTATTCTTGCAAACCTTAGTATGGCTTGTGCTGAACATATTTACGAATTAAAAACAGACATGGAAATATTACCTAAGCTTGACTTTATTTTCGCTAAGGCTTCTCTTGCAAAAGAAATGAAAGCTTCAATGCCTGAGTTTAATGATCAAAGACAGATTAATATTAAGAAGGGACGCCACCCTCTTTTGGATCCTAAAAAGGTTGTGCCTATAGACATTCATCTTGGAAAAGACTTTAACCTTTTGATTGTTACAGGTCCTAACACCGGTGGTAAAACAGTTTCACTTAAAACTGTAGGACTTTTAACGCTTATGGGCCAGGCGGGACTTCATATTCCGGCTTTTGAGGGCAGCAAACTTGCAGTTTTTAAAGAAGTTTTTGCTGACATTGGCGACGAACAGAGTATTGAACAAAGTTTAAGTACTTTTTCAGCTCATATGGTTAATACTGTTAATATACTTAATCAGGCAGATCAGGATTCACTGGTACTTTTCGATGAACTTGGTGCAGGAACGGATCCTGTGGAAGGTGCAGCCCTTGGCATTTCAATTCTTACTTTCCTTAAAAACATCGGTTCAAGAATTATGGCAACAACACATTACAGTGAATTAAAATTATTTGCCTTATCAACTGAGGGAGTTCAAAACGCAAGTTGTGAGTTTGACGTAGAAACACTCAGACCAACTTACAGACTTCTTATTGGTGTTCCCGGAAAGAGTAATGCTTTTGCTATTTCAAGCAAGTTAGGTCTTCCTGACTACATTATTGAAGATGCTAAGTCTCACATCGATTCAGATAATGAGCAGTTTGAGGATGTTTTGTCCGAAATAGAAAGACAGCGAATCCAGATTGAAAAAGATCAGGAAACTATTGCAGTTTATAAGTCTCAGATTAAATCACTTAAACGTGATTATGAACTTAAGACAGAAAAACTTAATGAACAGCGTGACAAAATCCTTAACAAGGCACGCGAAGAAGCTGTTGATATTCTTAAGGAAGCTAAGGAAACAGCCGACGAAGCTATCAAAACTATTAATAAATATGGAAAATCCGGCAATACCCGCGAAATGGAAAAATCCAGAAGTAATGTTGGAGCAAAGCTTAAAAAGAACCAGGTAGGCTCATCAATTAAAGCTGCCAAACCTAAAAAGGCTTACAAGCCTTCCGACTTTAAGCTTGGCACAGGTGTAAAAGTTTTGAGCATGAATCTTAACGGTACTGTTGCTTCATTGCCTAATGCAGCCGGTAATCTTACAGTAAAAATGGGTATACTAAACTCTAAGGTTAATATTCGCGACCTTGAAATTATTGACGAACCTGATATTAAGGCACCAGGCTTAACCCGTGGTTCAACAGGCAAGATTAAAATGAACAAGTCTATGAATATTAAAACTGAAATTAATTTAATTGGAAAAACAGTTGACGAAGCTATTTCACAGCTTGACAAATACTTAGATGATGCTTACATTGCACATTTGCCACAGGTATATGTTATTCACGGCAAAGGCACCGGAGCTCTTAGAAATGCAGTTCAAAACCATCTTAAGAAATGTAGCTATGTAAAATCCTACAGAACAGGTGAACATGGCGAAGGTGGTGCAGGTGCCACAGTTGTAGAATTTAAATAGATTTTTTTAACAGGAGGATTTAAAATGGCAAACAAACAGAAAATCTTAATAGTTGACGATGATGAAAACATTGCAAACCTTATATCTTTATATTTAACTAAGGAATGCTACGAAACACGTATTGAGCATGATGGCCAGTCGGCTCTTGATGCGTTTAAAGAATATGCTCCAAATCTTATTTTGTTGGATATTATGCTTCCGGGACTTGACGGTTACGAAGTATGCCGTGAAATAAGAAGAGAATCAAAGGTTCCTATTATTATGCTTTCTGCCAAAACAGAAGTTTTCGACAAAGTTTTAGGTCTTGAACTTGGTGCAGATGACTATATTATTAAACCTTTTGACTCAAAGGAACTTGTTGCCCGTGTTAAGGCGGTTCTCAGACGTTACACTGAAGCTCCGGCTCCTGTCGCAAAGAAGCCTGATGAAAAACGTGTTGAATACAAGGACCTTATTATTAATCTTTCAAACTACGAAGTTATTTACAAGGGCAAACCTGTTGAAATGACTCCAAGAGAGATTGAATTATTGTACTTCCTTGCTTCATCACCTAATCAAGTATTTACAAGAGAGCAACTTCTTGACCATATCTGGGGTTATGAATATGCCGGAGATACAAGAACTGTAGACGTTCATATTAAACGTATTCGTGAAAAAATTGCTGACACGGATCAGTGGTCAATTGGTACAGTTTGGAGTGTAGGATATAGATTCGAGGTACATAACTAAATATGAAAAATTCTATTTTAACTAAATTTTTTACAGGGTATTTTTCTTTTGCAATATTAGGTTTTTTGTTAATTTCTTATTGGTCAAATAACTTGATTTATAATCATCTTCTGACCAATAACATTAACACCCTTTACAAATATGCCTCTGTAATAGGAAGTAATGCTGTGGACTGCGTGGACAACTCACTTGATGATTTAGACAATCCTAAGCAGTTTTTAAATGATTTTAACAACGTGCTAGACTGTGACATACTTATTCTTGATAGTAACCGCAAACCATTTTATTACACAGGCACAACAAATAATCTTTCAAAAGATTCTTCTAATATTTTGATTGAAAAATTCAAGCCTGATGATTACAAGAATACGCATTACAAGATTGGCAAATTTTATAATATTTTTAAAACCGACACTTTAAGTGTTGTCTATGAAGTTAAAAATAATAATAAGACTTATGGATATATTGTGGCGCATATGCCTACTTCCATTATTAAAAAAAGTTGCTATGATGTAACACTTATTTTCTACGTTACTTACGCAATTATACTGGCTCTTTCACTTATTATATTCTTTAACTTTATGTGGTTTATTTATTTGCCACTTAAGCAGATTAGACTTGCGGCAATGGAATATGCCAAAGGTAATTTTGAATACGAAGGACTTAAGGTTAACAATGACGATGAAATCGGTGACGTGGCGCACTCACTTCAATATATGTCTAAGCAGTTAAACAACTCACGAGCTTATCAAAAGGAATTTATTTCTAATATTTCCCATGATTTCCGCTCTCCTTTAACTTCTATAAAGGGCTATATTGAAGCTATAATGGATGGAACAATTCCACCGGAAGATTACAACAAATATCTTTCAATTGTTTTATCTGAGGCTAACCGTCTCGAAAAGCTTACTTCAGGATTGCGTGACCTTAACCGTTGGAACAGCACCGGTCCTGAACTTATTTTTGAAGACTTTAATATGGAATCAGTTATCGCTTCAACAGTTGATACTTTCCAGGGCAGTTGCGAGAAGAAGAATATTGAATTGATTATTCAGTTTCCACCAAAGCACTGCAATGTATACGCTGACAAAGGCAAGATTGAACAGGTTCTTTACAACCTACTTGATAACGCCATTAAGTTCAGTAATCCGGGTTCAAAGATTATAATCAAGCTTTATAACAAAGGCGAAAAACAATATTGTTCCGTTAAGGATTTTGGTATGGGAATCCCACAGGACAGCATCGACAAAATCTGGCAGCGATTCTACAAGACCGACCTTTCCCGTGGTCGTGACAAAACAGGCTCCGGAATCGGACTTGCCATCGTAAAAGAAATTATTATGGGACACAACGAAACAATCGATGTAATCAGCACCGAAGGCGTTGGAACAGAGTTTGTATTCTCGTTAAAGAAATCGAAAAGATAAAGGGGGTTATCTTAGTTTGATTTCTCATTAAAAGAATATGACTTCTAAAAAATTCTCCTACAATTTCA
>OGHV01001143.1_pt1 | contig 15830 bp, 9 predicted proteins | sample 1571551 | NCBI WGS metagenome assembly OGHV01 (sample SAMEA2581960, study PRJEB24529) | metagenome | biome: Human gut stool | place: China | collected 2011 | reverse complement strand
TGTATGGGAACTGAACGGATATGGAGATCCTCTCTACGTAAACGTTGGTTACGCTTGGCGTGAGCAATTCAAGAACAACCCGCCCGAGGTCCCTACCGTTAATAACCATGTGGGTTCCTACCGTCGTGAGATCATGGTTCCTGCCAGCTGGAACGGAAAAGAGATCATCGCCCATTTCGGCTCCGTTACCTCCAATATGTATTTGTGGGTAAACGGGAAGTACGTAGGCTATAGCGAAGATAGCAAGCTGGAAGCGGAGTTTAACTTAACTCCTTACTTGAAACCCGGACAAAAAAACCTGATCGCTTTCCAAGTATTCCGCTGGTGTGATGGCACTTATCTGGAAGACCAAGATTTCTTCCGTTACAGCGGTGTCGGACGTGATTGTTATTTATACGCCCGTAACCCAAAGCAACAGATCGCCGATATACGTGTGACTCCGGATCTGGACGCTCAATACCAAAATGGCTCGTTGGCTGTCAACCTGACCATGAAGGGTAAAGGTACGGTAGAGCTTGAACTATTGGATGCCCAGAATAAAGCTGTCGCTACCCAATCCTTGAACGCTTCCGGAAAGGTCAGCACGACGATAGAAGTCTCCTCTCCCCACAAATGGACTGCGGAGACTCCTTATCTATATACTTTACGGGCTACTTTAAAAGAGGGAGGCAAAACAATCGAAGTAATCCCTGTAAAAGTAGGTTTCCGTAAGATCGAATTAAAGAACGCCCAGATACTCGTGAATGGGCAACCGGTTCTTTTCAAGGGTGCCGACCGTCACGAGATGGATCCCGATGGCGGTTATGTCGTTTCACGTGAACGCATGATACAGGACATACAGATCATGAAGAAATTCAACTTGAACGCCGTTCGTACCTGCCACTACCCGGATGATAACTTCTGGTACGATCTTTGCGATAAATACGGTATCTATGTCGTAGCCGAGGCCAATGTAGAGTCTCACGGAATGGGATACGGCGAGGAAACGTTAGCCAAGAACCCATCTTATAAGAAAGCGCATCTGGAACGTAACCAACGTAACGTCCAACGTGGTTTCAACCATCCGAGTATAATCTTCTGGTCCTTGGGTAACGAGGCGGGATACGGTCCTAACTTCGAGGCCGCTTACGATTGGATCAAAAACGAGGATCCCAGCCGTGCCGTACAATACGAGCAGGCCGGAAAGACCGGAAAGACAGATATCTTCTGCCCGATGTATTACAACTACGAGGATTGCGCTAAATACTGCGAGGACAACTCCATGCAAAAGCCTTTGATACAATGTGAGTACGCCCATGCCATGGGTAACTCTCAAGGTGGTTTCAAGGAATATTGGGATTTGATCCGTAAATACCCGAAATATCAAGGAGGCTTCATCTGGGACTTCGTGGATCAATCCGTACGCTGGACCGGCAAGAACGGGAAAATGATCTATGCTTATGGCGGCGATTTCAATAAGTTCGACGCTAGCGATAATAACTTCTGCGATAACGGCTTGATCAGCCCGGATCGTGTTCCGAACCCGCATATGTACGAGGTGGGGTATTATTACCAAGATATCTGGACAACCCCCGGCGATCTGTCGAAAGGTGAGATCAAGGTGTACAACGAGAATTTCTTCCGTGACCTTTCCGCTTATTATCTGGAATGGGAAATGCTGAAAGGTGGCAAGGTTGTTCGTAGCGGACGTGTCGATGACCTGAAAGTAGCTCCCCAGCAAACATCAACAATCCGATTGGATCTAGGCGAGACTTGCCAATGCACGGAATGGTTGCTGAATGTATCTTATAAACTGAAGAACCGTGAGGGTTTATTACCCGCCGGACATACCGTAGCCAAGGATCAGCTGACGTTGAATCCATACAAGGCTCCATCTATGGAATTGAAAAACGTGGAGACAACCAATATCGAAACCAAGGCTCCAGTCGTACAAGATAGCGATGCGAATTACCTGATCGTGGAAGGTTGTGGTTTCCGTACCGAGTTCAATCGAGAGAATGGTTATCTGATCAAATACGAGGTAAACGGCCAAGACATGATCAAGGAAGGAGAGGCTTTGACTCCTAACTTCTGGCGCGCGCCGACAGACAATGATTTCGGAGCTGGCCTACAGAAAAAGTACGCCGCATGGAAGAATCCGGAGATGAAGCTGACTTCTCTTAACCAACGGATGGAGAACAAGCAAGTGATCGTAGAGGCCGCTTACGATATGCCGACCGTATCCGCCAAGTTGAACTTGACGTACGTGATCAATAACAAGGGTGCGATCAAGGTTACCCAGAAAATGACAGCAGACAAGAATGCCAAGGTATCCCCCATGTTCCGCTTCGGTATGCAAATGCCGATGCCGAGATCATTCGAGAATATCGAATACTACGGCCGTGGTCCCGTGGAGAATTATATCGACCGCAAGGGTAACGCCGACTTGGCTATTTACCGCCAGACCGTAGATGAGCAATTCTATTCGTATATCCGTCCGCAAGAGAATGGAACGAAATCGGATATCCGCTGGTGGAAAATGCTGAACGAGGCTGGCAACGGTATCGAGGTTGTAGCCTCTGCCCCATTCTCCGCTTCCGCTTTACATTATACGATCGAGTCTTTGGATGACGGTGCCCGGAAGGATCAAAGACACTCTCCCGAAGTAGAGGAAGCTGACTTGACAAACCTTTGTCTCGATAAGGTGCAGATGGGATTGGGCTGTGTAAATAGCTGGGGAACTATCGCACTCCCGGAATATCAAATTCCTTACGGCGACTATGAGTTCACGTTCATTCTTACTCCGGTAAAACATAGCATCGAGATCGAGTAAAACGAATCTTTTATCTAGCGAGAGATATATGAAAGAAGGGGAAAGCAATTGTTGTTTTCCCCTTCTCTCGTTTTCTATCATCACTATTCTTTAACAGCCACTACCTACAAAATTCCTAAACCGTTCCAGTCCCTTTATCAGCGAGGAACGTGGACAAGCGATATTCCAACGCATGAAACCTTCGCCTTCTGCTCCATACATCGTTCCGGCATTGAGCCATAGCTTCGCTTTCTCGATCAGCAAGTGCTCCAATTCTTCCGATGATTTACCTAACTTACGGCAATCCATCCATACGAGATAAGTGCCTTCCAACAAGGTTATCGGGAAGTCCGGCAGATATTTCCCGCAAAAATCTTTCATGTATAAGTAATTCTGCCATAAATAATCGATCAGTTGCGACAGCCATTCCTCTCCCTCATTATAGGCCGCTATGGTAGCTATTACACCAAAAGGATTCACATCGCATACCTCGTTGATATTGATTGCCCGGTCTATCTTCCGACGTAGGTTCTCATCGGAACACACGATATTGGCGATCTGTAATCCAGCTATATTGAAAGCCTTGCTAGGTGACAGGCATGTCACGGAATGCCGTAGGAATTCTTCCGAGATAGATGCGAACGGCGTAAAAGTATATTCCGGAAATACGAGTTCGCAATGTATATCATCCGATACGACTGTTAAACCATTACGGATACATATCTCGCCGATATGACTTAATTCCTCACGTGTCCATACCCTTCCAGCGGGATTATGAGGATTACACAACAACATGACCTTTACCCTCGGATCAGCGGCTTTTCTCTCCAAATCCTCATAATCAATCGTGAATGTATCATGGGCATAAGACAAAGGGTTGCGGATAATCTCACATCCGTTATTGCGGATGGATGAGAAAAAACAGTTATAAACCGGAGTCTGCACCAGTACTTTATCACCCGGCTCGGTCAACACTTTGATAACGGCGGAAATAGCCGGAACAACACCGGAGGTATAAATCATCCATTCTTTCCGTATTTGCCATCCATGCCGACGTTCAAACCAACCTGTCACCGCTTCGTAATATGCATCCGGCACTTGGGTATAACCGAAAATACCATGTTCTACACGTTGCCGTAAAGCTTCGATAATAACGGGTGCCGTACGGAAATCCATATCGGCCACCCACATCGGTAGTACATCCGTGCCCACGGCACTATCCCATTTATAAGAGTTCGTACCGGTACGAGGCACTATTTCATCGAAGTTATATCTCATATTCTTTATGCGGAAAAGCAAGTACGTTCATTCCATAGCCTCAGTTGGCAATTACCCGGAGCCTTGATGTTCTCGTCGAGGATTACCTCACCATAACTTTCGGCGGTGATACTTCCCGTACGGGGATTCTTCACGCTACGGATCGAGCTGTTGATAGTCGCCTGCACGGAACTGTATTCAAAGGCTAGATCGCAATCATCTGCCATCGTACAGTTCTCCATCATAAGATCGTGGGCGTAACAAAGCGGCTGCGTACCCGAGATCTTGCAATTTACCAAACGCAGGTTCTTCGAGTGCCACCCCAAGTACTCGCCGTTAATCTCGGAATCGTATACGGTAACATTCTCCGTATTCCAGAAAGCGTCTTTCGAATTGATGACCGCATTACGGATTTCCACGTTCTTACAATACTGGAACGAGTAGTTTCCATTTTGAGCGTAGTTCCGGATTTTAATGTTCTCGCCGTGCATAAATAAATAATCAGCATGATCTATTTGCACATTTATCAATTCCACGTTCCGGCAATGCCAAAGGGTTTCTTGAGCATTGGGTAGTTGTACGTTTTCCAGTCTGATACCGTCCATCTCCCGAAACATCTTTGGGGCTTCCACCCGTGTATCCGTCATCACTAGATTTTGGGAGTACCATAACGCGGCACGTCCACCTTCGGTAAACAGGCTATTCTTGATGGTGAAGCCATCCACGTGCCAAAACGGATATTTACCCTCAAAACGACAGCCTACGGCTATGATATTGCTACACTCTTTCAATGCCGACTCCCCGGCATGAATAACGACATTGTCTAATTGTAAATCGTGAGAGGCGAACAAAGGGCGCTCACCACTAAATTCCATATTCTTTATCTGTTGCATAATGGATCTTATTTGAAGTTTTCTACAAAGAACCGTTCAATCTTATCGAAGGGAATGACATTCATCTGATCGTACAAATCCACATGATTCGCTCCGGGTATAATTAGCAATTCCTTGTTATCACCTTTCAGTTTCTTGAAAGCATCCTCGCTGAAGTAACGTGAATGCGCTTTCTCGCCATGAATAATCAATACGGCGCTACGAATCTCGTCACTATACGAGAGTATAGGCATATTGATGAAAGATAAAGCCGAGGTCTTGTTCCATCCGCCATTCGAGTTGAGCGAACGCTTGTGGTAACCACGCTTCGTCTTGTAATAAGCGTAGTAGTCTTTCAAGAATTGGGGCGCATCGTCGGGTAACGTATCGGGTAAGCCTCCCGCAAGGGCATATGAGTCGTACTTTGCGTCAGCGGTACGCTGTTCATTGAGTTGCTTGCGCAATTCATAACGTGCGTCGGTATCCATCGCATCAAAATAGCCATTAGCGTTCACACGGCTCATATCGTACATCGTAGAGGTAACGGTCGCTTTGATACGAGTATCGATAGCCGCCGCATTAAGAGCCATGCCTCCCCATCCGCAGATACCGAGGATACCGATATGTTCCGCATCCACATCATCACGTGTCGAAAGGAAATCGACGGCCGCACAGAAATCTTCCGTATTGATGTCGGGAGAAGCTACATAACGAGGCTCTCCGCCACTCTCGCCTGTATATGACGGATCGAAAGCGATCGTCAGAAATCCACGTTCCGCCAATTCCTGCGCATATAAACCCGAGGATTGTTCCTTCACGGCACCGAACGGACCGCTAATAGCGATAGCAGGCAATTTTCCATCCGCATGCTTGGGTTTGTACATATCGGCGGCAAGCGTAATGCCATAGCGATTACGAAAAGTAACTTTACTATGGCTCACCTTGTCACTCTGTGGGAATACTTTATCCCACTCCTTAGTTAGATTCAAATTCTTGTCCATTGTATGACCGGTATTAAATTGATTGTCTGTAGCGAACAGATTTCCCGTAGCGCAAAAGCATATGGCTATTGCCGTACATAATTCTCTTAATGACTTCTTCATGTCGTTCCTTGTTTATTTTTACGATGGCAAAGATAGAAGCTCAAATAGCATCCCTTTGTAGATAAATTACGGATGTCATGACCTCAATTACAGGTTTTGCGGAATCAGCCAGAAAACCTGTAAATACACATAATCCGTAACAATGGTTATATAATCCGTAATTAGGGTTATAACTATATATGAATTATCCTCTATTTTCGCATACAAAATTATTGATTAAATACGTACGGCTATGGATAAGATACTTAACTTAGATAGTGTAGACCTATATAACAAACTATATGGCCTCGAAACCCTAAATCCGCTTGTCAGTGTCATAGATTTGAATAAAGCGACGAGTAGTGTAGATCTCATCCGCTTCAATTACGGCATCTATGCGCTGTATCTAAAACTAGAGAAAGCCTGCGATATCAAATACGGACGCCAGACATACGATTACCAAGAAGGCACGATCGTTTGCTTCGCCCCCGGGCAAACAGCGGAAACAAACCCGACCACCGATAAAGTCCAAGTAAACGCACATGGTATTCTTTTTCATCCCGATTTACTGCGTGGAACGTCACTCGGAAAGAGTATCAAGAAATATACGTTCTTTTCTTACGAGGTAAACGAGGCGTTACACCTCTCGGAAGAAGAAAGATCTATCGTGATGGATTGCCTGAAGATTATCCGTATGGAACTGGAGCATGGCGTGGATAAACATAGTAAAACCTTACTTGTAAACCATATCGAACTGCTACTTAATTATTGTATGCGTTTTTATGAAAGGCAGTTCATCACCCGAGGCAAGACAAACCGGGATGTGCTGACACGTTTCGAAAATCTATTGGATGAGTATTTCGAAAGTGCACTCGCCGAACAGGACGGATTGCCTACGGTGAAATACTTTGCCGACAAGCTTTGTCTCTCATCGAACTATTTCGGTGACATGTTCAAGAAGGAAACCGGCAAATCACCGCAGGAATACATCCAAGAGAAAGTAATCGAGCTAGCCAAAGAACGTATCTCCGACACGGCGGACACAGTCAGCCAAATCGCATATTCCCTCGGTTTCCAATATCCGCAGCACTTCTGTCGGCTATTCAAGAAACGGGTAGGATACACGCCAAGTGAATACCGTGCGCAGATCGGTCTATCAACGAATCTATAGAAGGTGTTCAAGAAGATGTTAGATATTAAGACCGTATATGAATGTAACCGGTGCTTGGGATGCAAGACGCTGCACCCACAAGTAAGCCTCATCAATCTAGAGAGCCCGAACCTAGAGCAAGAGGCCGTAAAGTTCGAGTTCTATGCGATTCTCTTGATAGAAGACTGCCCGGACGGTTGTTATTGTTGCGGACGTAAGTATTACGATTATTCCAACGCTACGATGGTATTCCTTACTCCCGGTGAGATTTTCCGTATGAGCGAGAATAATACGTTACCCGACAAAGGGTACCTTTTAGCGTTCCATCCCGACCTATTGTTCCGCACGTCATTGGACAACCATATTAAGAACTATACCTTCTTCGCTTATAATAAGGAAGAGGCGCTACATCTCTCCCAACGTGAGACAGCCAAAGTTACGTGTTGTCTGGAAAACATCGAGGATGAGCTTCACCATGCCATCGATACACACAGTGGTACCATTCTATCCCGCCACATTGAATTATTATTGGATTATTGTACACGCTATTATGAGCGACAGTTCATTACCCGGGAGAATAAGAACAAGGCTATCTTGGAGAAATTGGAAAGGCTCCTCGACGAGTATATCATTTCCGGCAAATTAGAGAACGGCCAGCTACCCACCATCGAATATTGTACGGCAGAACTGAATCTTTCTGTCGCTTACTTCAACGACCTGTTAAGATTCGAGACCGGCAAAACGCTGGAGGAATATTTTCAGTTCAAACGGTTGAGTGTGGCTAAGACAATGCTACTGAAAAACGGTAATACTCCCGCTCTGGTAGCACGGCAACTAGGTTATCCGAACGTACAGTATTTCAGCCTTATATTTAAGAAGATCACAGGCATCGCCCCCAGTGAATATCCATATGCGCAAAACTAAGAAACGGAAGGAGGCCATCCCCCTTCTGTTTCTTAGAATAACATTATTTTCCTAGCTTCTTTTCCAGCATCTTCATAAAATATCCCCCGACAACCGAACGGGCTTGAAAACCTCGTTGCGTACCATCAGAAGTAAAATGCCAATCGCTTAGAGGAACACGTGAAGTCGTCTCGTTGGCATAGTTCCAGACCGGAATCATCAACGTATTAAAATCCTCCATCGATCCGGTCAAACAAGCGGACCATAAAATCCAGTCGGACTTCGTATAATCCTTCCGGTTATCCAACGGCAAACCGTATTTATTTTGCTTTGTCTTGTAATAAGCCATTTCCATAGCGGCAACCTCTTTTGGGAAGATATTCAAGCCCAGCAAGCGATCCCATACCAAGTTGTATTTCTGGCTCCAAGTACCCGGCTTATCGAAAGTCAAGCGGTAATGATCGCCATCATCTGCCATTTTTACCCACTTAGCGGCCATCTCACGGGCGGCTTCCGTATATTGCCTAGCGATATCCGTCTTGCCTAACATCTCCGCCAATTTCCCGTAGCCGGCAACTCCCATAATTGCCTTGATGGACAAATTCGTGTTATGGGCGAAATGCCCGGCGAAATCATCCGTACAAAGTTGGTTCTTCGGATCAAGGCCTTCCTTCAACAAGTAATTCGCCCATGTAGTCAAAACCTCCCAATGTTGGGCGGCATAATCGGCATTACCATCCACTACCGCTATGGCAGTCGCTAGCACAAGCATATTACCACTTTCTTCCACGGGCATATCGCCACCGTAGGTCTGACCGTTCGCAACCGGATATGTACCCACGTCGTGAGCCGGGAAAGGTTTCTTCCACAGTCCGCTCTCGCTATAATAGAAAATAGGGTTCATCATTCCTTTCAACAAATCCGTATTGTACACTAAGAATAAAGGAGCGGAAGGATACGTTATATCCACCGTTCCGATAGAACCGTTGCTGAAATTTTCTTTAGAGAGGAATAAGAGAGTCCCTTCTTTATCAGTCACCAATTTATGGGCGGCGATCGCCTGCCGGTATGCGATAGCGCATAACTCGGCGTACTTCTTCCCTCCTACGGCGCTCGTCTCGCTCATCAAAGAAGAATCAAAGGAATCGCAACGTCTCATCAGATCCTCGTAAGCAGCCTCCCCTTTCTCGAACGCCTGATGAATATCCACCTTTCCGTCGTGCTTCCAATAAGGCATCCGGTTGTCTTGGAAATACTGGATCGAATATAAATCATCGTAACCGATCATCAAATGTCCGGAGACGGTTTCCTTGGAGACCTTGCCGATCGGGTCCGTATAAGCGAGGACTGTCATTTGCTCACGCATATCCGAAGAGATACTTTGCGATCCAGCCGGTAAATTACCAGTAGTCATGAAAGCTTTCTTCGTAGCATAATACTCGTCGATCGTTGCGGAGACTCCCGGTTTCTTTGGGATAGCCAAATAGAAATATCCCCAGTCAATCCGTACATCATCCCCGGTTTTCGCCAGAACCTCTTGATCGATTGTTCCTGTCTTTAGGTAAATTAAATCAGGGGTTTCCGTTTTCTCAAAAGTCACCTCTTGATCGATCGTATTCACGGCCCATTGCGGCGTGGCTTCCATATATAATTGCACGTCGTGATCTTTACCGTCGATGGAGCGGACTTGATAGGTTATATAATTAAACGGAGAAGTCATAGCTTCCAGATCATTCAGCAAGAAGGGAGCCGTGAAAATCAAGTCCAGACTTACACCACCGCACTCAAAGGTGTAGAATGTTTGCGTAGGCATCACGTTCACGGATTTCTGGATCGCTTTCTCATCGAACGTATCTCCTCGTTTCACCTTCCGCATGATTCCCATATCCACATAAGCGCCTCCCCCATTGTTCCGGCAATGAGCGGCCAATACGTTACCCGTAGGTTTCAAGCTCTCCACCACCGCTTCCGGTATCTCTTTCAGCAAATCATAGTCCAGACCGTTCCCTGCCACGGCGATTTGCTTTCCATTTAGATACACCTCGATATTATCATCGTGCGAATATTGGAGGTAAAGAGCATCCTTGCGCACATCCGAGGGCCAGTCAAACGTACGACGTACCCAGATATCGCCTGCGGACCAATGCGTGGAACGATTCGGATTATCTTCCGTTCCGAAAGCGGCTTTTCCCCGCTTCCAACCTTTCGGATCATAAGCCTCGGCGAACCAATCACCGGCAGGCTGAGACATCGTATAATCGGCCTCCCATAGGCCGTACCGATCACCGAGGTCACCTGTATATCGTCCATTCCCATGAAACGGTATGACTTACCATCTACTCGTATACCGCCTAGAAGCGGATAATCACGGCCGGTCCAATGCCGTACCGACTCATCATTCAATTGATCGGCAAACGACCATGCGCTTGTATAGGGATCGATCGTGACCAAAGGAACGGCCGGAGCACGTAAAGAGTTCTCTGCCGCCGCCGTATATACCTCGGAAACTTCCACTTGCGTACAACAAGATAAAGCCGTACAACAAGATAAAGCCAATAAATAGTTTCTCATCTGCTTACTTTACGGTTTTATGAATGGCCTCCAGCACGATCTTCTCCATGATCTTATAGCCTTCCAAGGTCGGATGCACACCATCTTTCGACAGGTTAGCGGGCAATCCGTTTCGCTCATCTTTCATGGCGGAATGATAATCCACGTACGTCAAGCCATTCTTATCCGCATACTCCTTGATCCACTTATTGAGCTGGATAACCTTATCGGCCGGCTTCATACCCGGTCTCCAAGGAAAATCGTATGCCGGCATCACGGAACAAAAAATCACCTTTATATTATTTACTTTCGCCAATTCCGCCATGGAGACCAAGTTACCATACACGTTCTCTAAAGCGATCACGCCGTTATTGTGGGCGATATCATTGATACCCGCCATGATTACCACTGCTTTCGGTTTCAAATTAATAACGTCTTGGCGAAAACGAACTAACATTTCCGAGGTTGTCTGTCCGCTGATCCCACGGTCTACGAAATTATTCTGGATAAAGAAGGTCGAATCCGCCGGCCACCATCCGTCTGTAATGGAGTTCCCCATAAATACCACGTTCGAAGGAACTTTCACGGTCTTGTTAGCCTCCGCGTAACGACCAAACTGAGCCCAATCCCCTTTCTCGGTCTGGGCAAATAACGTAGTGGTAGCCAATAAACAGCCCGCTACCAGTAAAGCTTGTTTCATGTTTTTCATATTACTTGATTATAAAATACAAACCAACGATCTTGTTTTCATCAAACAAAAGTAATCAAAATTGTCCACTCACCCATTCACACAAGAAAATATCTTATATTTGCTGTCATTGAAAAATAAAAACATCCGAATATGCTGAAAAAGATTCTTTCCAACACGATCGTACGGTTGATACTGGCCGTCTTGATCGGACTTCTGGTTGGGCTTGTCGTAAACGAGCCTGTGTTAAAAGCGGTCATGATCATAAAACAAATTACGGGACAGATTATTTTCTTCTTGGTTCCGTTGATCATTCTAGGATTCGTGGCACCATCCATCGCCCGCTTAAAAAGCAACGCATCCAAAGTCTTATTATTCGCTTTTAGTATCGCATACCTGTCATCGGTTGGCGCCGCTACCTTTGGCGCCGTTGTGGGTTACGAGTTAATACCGCATTTGCATATTCAAACCGCCTCGGAAGATCTAAAAGACATCCCTCCCATGTTGTTTAATCTAGAGATTCCGCCAGTGATGAGCGTTATGTCGGCATTGGTATTGGCCGTGATGCTGGGACTTTCTACCGCATGGGTTAAATCCGAGGAGATGGAGAGGTTGCTGGAAGTATTCCAGAACATGGTGCTTAAATTGGTAGAACGGGTCTTGATGCCGGTGTTGCCGCTTTTCATCGCCGCGAATTTCTGTGTCCTCAGTTATGAGGGGGCGATTACGAAGCAGTTGCCTATCTTTTTATCCGTCCTGTTGATTGTCATCATTTGCCATTACATCTGGTTGACCTTACTGTATGTAGTCGCATCGATTTACTCCCGGAAAAATAGCTGGGGCGTATTGAAATACTACGGACCCGCTTATTTGACAGCCTTAGGCACCATGTCATCCGCCGCCACCTTGGGCACGGCCTTGACCTGCGCCAAGAAAAGCAAGATTTTGCGAGAGGAAGTAATTGACGTGACTGTCCCCCTGTTCGCGAACATCCATCTATGCGGCTCTATCTTGACGGAAGTGTTTTTCGTATTGACCGTCTCACAAATATTATATGGAAGTATGCCGGACTTCACGACCATGCTCGTATTTATCATCTTGCTTGGTTTCTTCGCGATCGGCGCTCCCGGCGTACCGGGCGGTACGGTGCTCGCCTCATTGGGCTTGATCATCGCTATTCTAGGTTTCGACGAGGCAGGAACGGCATTATTGCTTACGATATTCGCTTTGCAAGACAGCTTCGGTACGGCTTGCAACGTGACGGGAGATGGTGCCCTTACCTTAATCACGGATACGTTCGATCAAGGGCAAACGGAAAAGGCTTCCACGGCTTTATAAGAACAAACTTCCATGGTGTCTTTTTGTAGATATGGTTGATTCTTTAAGAGTCAACCATATCTACAAAAAGACATATCACTTCCTTTTCATTCGATACTCTATGGGTGACTCCCCGGTATGCTTCTTGAAATACCGTCCCAGATAGGATTGGCTGGGAAAGTTCAAGTGATTCGTTATCTCCTGCACGGTCATTTCCGTGGTACGCAACAACACCTTTGTCTCCAATATGATATGCCGGTCTATAATGGTCTTCGCCGACTCGCCCGTCACTTGCCGGGTGATAGTGGAGAGATAACGGGGAGAGATACAAAGCTCGTTCGCATAGAAAGAGACCTCTTTCTGGTCGAGATAATGGGCATGGATGCAATTGATGAACTTATGGAACAACTCCTCCCCACGGTTGCACCCATTTTGCTGGCGGCTCGAGAAGGAGTACCTTGTCTTATCATACATATTAAGGAAGAAGCATTGCAACTGGTTTTTCACGATCATATCACGGTACACGTTATCCCGATCCATGTAAATCAGCCAAAACAGCCGGATGATCACGTTTATGGTCTCCTCTTGATCGGCGGGATGCGTATAGCAAGGATTATCTTTTATGAAGCGGAAAAAGGGCGGATCCAGCCGGAATACGGCCTCGTCGAACAAGACCTTCGAAAAGGATATATATTGTACCTTGAAATCCTCGCTACTCGCGTTCAACGTCAGGATCGTATCCGGTATCAATACGATCACCGTGTTGCGCCGGATATCCCATCGGCTCAAATCGACGGATATATTCGCCGTTCCTTTATAGCAAAATAAGATCATGCCATATCCGCTCTTGTAAGGACGATCCAATAACTCCCTCAAATCGGAATCGCCTATTATGAACGACTCTCCTCTCTCTATCTCAAATGGATTCATATGTCTACTATTTTGCCCGCAAATATAAGAGATCATTAGCATATAACGGATCATTTCATCTCAAAATGAACAATCACCGCCTCATTGTGGAAACAATGGGTCGCCGATAAGCGAGTAGCTTTGCATCCGAAAATATAGGTATTAGTTAAGATGAAAAAGCAAAATCGATTGATGAAGACTGCGATCGCCTTATGGTGTATCGTAGCTGTTGGGTGTAAACAAAACCCTGTAATCCAACAAAGTTCAGGGTATGCGACAATGACTGTATCCACTTCGGAGAAGACTTTGTCCAATAATTACTCGGCGAGTATTCGAGGAAAACAGGATATTGATATTTATCCGCAAGTATCCGTTTTTATTACAAAGCTTTGCGTAGCAGAAGGCGAGAGCGTAAAAAAAGGACAAGTCCTATTTATTATTGATCAAGTTCCTTATGAAGCGGCCTTAAACACCGCCATTGCGAACGTAGAGGCCGCTAAGGCATCTGTAGCGACAGCGCAACTGACCTACGAGAGTAAACAAGAATTGTATAAGAACAAAGTAGTTTCCGAGTTCGACCTAAAGACCGCCTACAACACACTACTCTCGGCAAAAGCCCAATTAGCCCAAGCGGAGGCACAAGAGGTGAACGCCCGTAACAACCTTTCTTACACGGAAGTGAAAAGCCCCTCGAACGGCGCCATCGGAACCCTGCCTTATCGTGTAGGCGCATTAGTAAGCGCAAGCCTACCCAAACCGCTCACCACGGTATCGGACAATTCCGAAATGTATGTGTATTTCTCCATGACCGAGAACCAGCTATTGGCCTTGACCCGTCAATACGGCTCGAAAGACAAAGCCTTGGAGAATATGCCCGAGATAGAGCTTCAACTGAACGATAAATCGCTTTATCCCCAAACGGGAAAGATCGAGACGATCAGCGGCATTATCGATCAAAACACCGGAACAGTCAGCTTGCGTGCCGCATTCCCGAACGAGGAGCAATTATTGAATAGCGGGGGCTCCGGGAATGTGATCATTCCGGTTACATACGATAACTGCGTCGTAATTCCCCAAGCCGCCACGTTCGAGATCCAAGACCGGGTATTTGTCTTCAAGGTAGTGGACGGCAAGACGCAATCCGCCCCCGTAGAAGTGACCCGTGTGAACGGAGGACAAGAGTATATCGTAAACGCCGGATTGAATAGCGGCGACGTGATCGTAGCCGAAGGCGTAGGTTTATTGCGTGAAGGAACACCGATTGAAGTAAAACAAAATTAAGAACAATGAAAGTTAGCACATTTATAGAACGCCCCGTACTGTCCGCCGTAATTTCCATCACGATTATGGTTGCGGGTATCATCGGGCTTTTCACCTTGCCCGTAGAACAATATCCGGATATCGCCCCTCCAACCGTTTCGGTAAGGGCAACTTATACGGGTGCCAATGCGCAAACGGTATTGAATAGTGTGATCGCGCCTTTGGAAGACCAGATCAATGGTGTTGAGAACATGATGTATATGAGTTCCACAGCGACCAATACCGGAGAAGCCAGCATAGAAGTTTATTTTAAGCAGGGTACCGACCCCGATATGGCTGCAGTAAATGTGCAAAACCGGGTAGCTAAAGCCCAGGGATTCCTTCCCGCCGAAGTCACCCAGGTAGGAGTCATCACCCAAAAACGGCAATCCAGTATGCTGCTAGGTTTTTCTTTCTATAGTTCCGACGATAAATACGATAACGAATTTCTGGAGAACTACATGAACATCAACATTATCCCTGAAATTAAACGTATTCAGGGGGTTGGAGACGCCATGGTGATGGGAACCGACTATTCGATGCGTATCTGGTTGAAACCGGATGTTATGGCCCAATACAAACTGATGCCCAGTGATGTATCGGTTGCTTTAGCAGAACAAAACATCGAAGCTGCTCCGGGACAATTCGGAGAACGGGGTAATCAGTCCTTTCAATATGTCATGAAATACAAGGGGCGTTTACAAACGCAGGAAGAATTTGAAAATATCGTTATCCGGGCTACCTCCGACGGAGAAATTTTGCGTTTGAAAGATATTGCAACAGTCGAATTAGGCCGGTTGACTTATGGTTTCCAGAACAATGTCAACGGACATCCGGGTGTAACCGCAATCATTTTCCAAACGGCAGGATCCAATGCTACGACCATCATCCAGGACATTCAGGAATACCTTAAAAAAGTGGAACCGACCTTACCTCCCGGAGTCAAAGTCGTAGAATTGTTGAATGCCAACGACTTTTTGTTCGCTTCTATCCACGAAGTATTGAAAACCTT
>OGHV01001135.1_pt1 | contig 15888 bp, 8 predicted proteins | sample 1571551 | NCBI WGS metagenome assembly OGHV01 (sample SAMEA2581960, study PRJEB24529) | metagenome | biome: Human gut stool | place: China | collected 2011 | reverse complement strand
ATTTTTCTACAAACATCCTCTCCTAAAACATATGATAAAGTAAAGTTGATTGATTTCATTAATCTATATCAATTTGATAAAGAAATTAGATCAATCTTATCAAATTGCTTGGATTCTGTTGAAGAGAAGTTAAAAGCCTCAATAGCATATAATTTTTGTAAGCATCATTGTGTTTCATTATCGGATACAATGCAATATACAAATAAGTCTAATTTTATGAACCCTGCAAACAATGAATCTGGGACACCGACATACTGTCATTATTCTGAAGCATATCCATTTGTTAATTATCAAAATCAAAAGATATATCAAGATTTTGATAAGTTTTGTCTTTTTAAACCATTTTTTCTATCTAATTTAGTAGATAGAAATGATCATATTGATATTTCATTTTATTTAGACAATGATTACGTAGCACCTTCAGGGGTTGCTGTTTATCGTAATAGTGATGGCACTTACAACAGAAACATCGCTGTGCCATTTTGGGTTGCAATAGAGACTCTTACATTTGGTGAAATATTAAGACTGTTGCACTATTTGCAAGATGATGTTCTTAAAGACGTTTTAAATGATTTTAATTTACCATTATCAAAACGTGCCCCGTTCTTAAATATGATTGATATTTTATTGTGTCTTAGAAATAACTGTGCACATACGACGCTACTTAATAGATTTCGGACGGAAAAAAGATATCGAATTAATGCATTATTAATTGCTTCGTTTTCATTAACACCTAAAAATGCAGATTCGGTGTTAAAATTATTTGATTCAATTAAAATATTAAGCTTTTTTACTGACGTATCTGCATTAAAGAAACCTTTACGGACATTAAAATTTAAAATATATGTTAGTATGGGAATAAAAAAGGGGAAAACAGTATATAATAAAATATTAGCACGAATGGGATGCGGAGACTATAAAAAATGGAATATAGCTTTATTTGAAACAAAATATTTTTTATAATTTCCTTGACATTTTTATAAATTAGTAGTATAATGCACACAACAAATGAGATGCCCTTAAGGGCGCTAAGTAATGGAGGCATTACTTTCGATAAAAAACCTAGCATATAATGCTAGGTTTTTTTGGTGGTGCGTTGACAGATATTAAATTAAAAAGCTACGGTACGGCTTTTTTATATAGTACCGGAGACTCTGGCAATTTGCCTATGAAAAAACTAAAAATTCTGATGCATATTAATATATTTAACTTGCATAAAAAAATTATTATACTTCTAAACACGTAAAAGTATTGTTAAAATACCACAAAATAGATGTGAATATCATTATTTGAAAAACCGTTTGAACATACTAATCTTTGTACATTTTCCCATATTTACAAATATTAAATTGATGTATTTTTGCTAAATATTGCAGAAATAAGTTGGCATTTATGTCTATTGAAACGTAAACGCTTAATGTATAAACTGTAAATATAGTTATTGCAACCGATTGCGTTGTTGCGCATGGAACAGATGAAATCATGCGCGGCATGCAATTTGAGCAGGTGCATGACAGTGGCTTAATGGCTTTGATATTTATCAATTTGATAGTCATTTACCACTGCATAAAAACAAGGAGGAAAATATGAGCAGGAAGAGAAAAATGGCATCTATAACAAGTGCCGGACTGGTGTTTGCAATGCTTTTAAGCCAGAGCGCTGTGGCGGATTTGGGTACAGAGCAGGTTAAGGCAGCAGAGAATACCGCAAAGTGGGTAGACACAGAGTATGTGGTGAATGGAGACTTTGAGTCGTCTATAAATGGGGATGGAAGTATAACCGGTTGGACTAAGTCAACGGGAAGTGGACTATTTGTCACAAAAGATGAGTGGGCGAAAAATAATACAACTCAGTTTACAAAGATAAAGGACATAACTGGGGACAATTCGCTATCTCAAACAATCAAGAATGTTGAGCCGGGAACCTATAGGATTTCAATTGATCAGGATGGGCAAAAAGATGTTAAATCAGGCCTGTATGTGAAATATTTGGAACAGGCTAAAGAACTTCCGGCTACAACAGACTGGGATAATTGGGAAACAGTTACAACCGATGAATTTACAATTGAAGCTGTACAAGATGTTGATATATGTATTGGAGGAGATGTTACGAACGGCTATTGGGGCGATATTGACAATATTAAGCTTCAAAAGCTTTATGAAACAAAAGCAGATGATACTGACTCTTCCGAAGAAAACCAGAAGGGCTACACAATCTCAGTAAACCAGACAGATGTAGCCGTAGAAAATGGTGATACAGTCAATCTTGAAGCAAAGATTACTTATGATGGAAAAGAAATAAGTGAACTTCCTGAGGGAGTAAATTTATGGTGGTGGGTTGATACAGGGAATGACCACACAGATGGATTGAATGACGGAACATTAGAAATCAATGATAATTCCGGAAAAACTCTTAAGGCAGCTTACACAACAAAGTCAGCAGGTAAATATTATGTTGTAGCCCAGCTTGAGGATGCAGATAAAAAGGTGCTTGGTTATGTATGTACAACTATTACATCTAAGGCGCCTGAAATTGATACCTCAGTAGACAATGATGATATTGTTGTTGCAAAGGTAAAGGATTTGTCCTCTGATTTCATAATGGGAATGGACATTTCATCTGTTATAACAGAATTAGACAGTGGTGTTATATACAAGGATTATAACGGAAAAGTAATTGACAATGTGACAGATTTCTGTAAATTCCTGGCAGAAAACGATATAAACCATATCCGTGTCAGAGTATGGAATAATCCATATGATTCAAACGGAAATGGATATGGTGGTGGAAATAACGATGTGGCAACCGCAAAGAAAATTGCTGATGCATGCCGCAGTGCCGGAATAAAAATGCTTGTTGATTTCCATTGCTCAGATTTCTGGACTGATCCGAGTAAACAGATGGTGCCTAAGGCATGGAAGGGCTATACAGTTGATGAGAAGGCTGCAGCTGTAGAAAAGTTTATCAACGAATCATTAAACACAATTGATGCATCAAAGGATGTTGTAGATATGGTTCAGGTTGGAAATGAGACAACAGGCGGTTTTATAGGAGAAACAAAAACAGATGCCATGTGTAAGCTCTTTTCCGCAGGCTCAAAAGGTGTTAAGGATTACAACAGTGACGTAAAGGTTGTGATTCATGTGGAAAGTCCACAGAAGAATACACTTACAAAATGGTCAGATAACCTTGAAAATTATAATGTAAATTATGATATTCTTGGAACAAGCTATTATCCATACTGGCATGGAACACTGAGCAATTTAAAGAAAGAACTCAGCTATGTTCAGACGAAGCACAACAAGGATGCAATGGTTGTAGAAACAAGCTATGCATATACACTTGATGATTCGGATGGTCATGGAAATACTGTCCGTGAGGGAAATAATGATGACTCGGCAGATGCCACAGAGCCTTTCACTGTGCAGGGACAGTCTACTTTCATAAGAAACCTCATCAATGCAGTAAATGAGGCAGGAGGCCTTGGTGTATACTACTGGGAGCCGGCATGGATTACCGTGGGAGATACCACAGGTCTTTCAGAGGAGGCTGCAGCAGCAAGATATGAAGCAAATAAAAAGATTTGGGAGGAAAAAGGCTCAGGCTGGGCAGCAAGCTACGGCGGTGAGTATGATCCAAATGATGCCGGAAAATGGTATGGTGGTTCGGCTGTTGATAATCAGGCAATGTTTTATCCGGATGGAACAGCAACAGCAGCTCTTAAGGTATGGAAGTATGTAAAGACCGGTGCCAAGGTAACGAAAATTGGAGTTGAGGATATAGAAACAGCAGATGTCACAGCAGAGGCAGGTAAAGAGATAGAGCTTCCAAAAACAATCAATGTGACATACAATACCGAAAAGGTTGAAGAGAACGTTGTTTGGAATACAGATGGAATTGATTTTTCAAAGGCAGGAACCTACACTGTAGAAGGAACTGTCAAATTCAGCAGAAAAATCGAGCGTGGTGCTTATAAGGATAAGACAATAGGTACAACAAAATGTACAGTAGTTATAAAGCAGAAAAATCTCATTACAGATGCAGATGATGCAGGTTTTGAAAAGGCTGATAATTTTACTGCCAATAACAAGATTGTCGATTCGGTTTCTTCTACCAAGGATGATAAAAAGTCAGGAGCAGCATGTGCTCACTGGTACAATGCCGGCACAGATGTAGCCGAGGCAGAAATTACATACAAGAATGCTATCACACTTGCTTCAGGAGAGTATATTTTCGAGTACGCAGGACAGGGTGCCGATGGAGATCAGCTTTATGCCAAGGCTGTTGATTCCAAAGGTAATGTCATTGCTAAGGGTGACAATGTAACACTTGCAGGCTGGAAAAACTGGAAGACTCCAAGCGTTTCGTTTAAGCTTGATAAGGAAACCGAGGTTACTCTTGTTGTCGGAATCGTGAGTGCAAAAGGTGGTTGGGGAACAGCCGATGACCTATACTTATATCAGACAAAGTCAGCCGACAAGAGTGATGCCGATAATGGTAATACCGGTGATGATGACAATAATAAGCCGGATACCCCATCTACTGATGATAATAACAAGGACAATACAGGAAACGGTGATACTGCCACACAGCCTGCAAAGGCTCTTACACCGGGAGCGGTTGTAGCAAGCATATCCGACACCAAAACAACTGTAAAGGACACTAATGGAATCCTTCCGGATACAGTAAAATTCGAGTCAAAGAAGGTAACTGATGAGAAGGAAGTGGCAAAGGTTGCAGATGTAGTAAAGAATAAAATTGTAGGAGTAAAGGATGTTTTAATATATGAGCTTAATCTGACAGATGGCACTACACAGCTTCATCAGCTTGCAGACAAGGTTCAGGTAACTATGGATATGCCGTTTGCATTAGCTGACAATGAGGCAATCAAGGTGTTCCGTGTAGATTCAGACAAGCTTATAGCATGCACATCAAGGGTAGCAGATGGAAAGCTTGTATTTGAGACAGACCATTTCAGCACATTTGCCTTTGTAAAGGTAAATACCAATGCAGGTACTAAAGCAGCTGCTGCAGGCGCAGCAAAGACCTCAGATGACAGCAATATGTATATGTGGCTTGTTATCGCAATGGCAGGTCTTGGCGTATCAATCGCAGCTCTTATGAACTGCAAAAAGGAGCAGGCATAGCAGTGTTTCTAAAAGCACAACATAAAGCATAAGAAAAATAAAACCGTCGTACCGGGGTCTTAAATGGCAGGGTACGACGGTTTTACTTATGTGCTTTACTGATTAATTACTTTAATTATTCATCAAACTTTTCGGCTTTATCGAAAAGCTCATAAACCTCTTTTGAAGGCTCATTTGTGCAAAGTGTCACAACAACGGCTGCGATAAGTCCGAAAACAAATCCCGGCAGCAGCTCGTAGATTCCGGTTGATGTGAGGAATGCATACCACAATATATCAACGGCAGCACCTGTTATGATTCCTGCAACAGCACCCTTGAAGTTAAAGCGCTTCCAGAAGAGACTGAGCATGATTGCAGGTCCAAAGGCAGCTCCAAAGATACCCCATGCATTGGAAACAAGTGCCATGATAGAGCCGGCATTAGGGTTTGAAGCGATGATGAGTGCTGCAACAGAGATTCCAAGAACGACAATACGGCCGGTCCACATCATCTCTTTGTCACTTGCCTTGCCTTTTCTGATGACAGGCTTGTACACATCACTCGAGAAAGCAGATGAAGCAGCAAGCAGCTGGCTGTCTGCGGTACTCATGGAAGCGGCAAGCACTGCTGAGAGGAGTATACCTGAGATAACACCAGGGAAAATCTTTCTTACAATCTGGATGAAAACAAGAGAGTTTTCATTGATTGATTCGTCAAAGCCAAGGAAAAGTCTTCCGATTACTCCGATTAAAGTTGCAAAAAATACAATAAGCAGAGTCCATGTAATTCCGATTTTTGCTGATTTCTTCAAATCCTTCTGTGATTTGATGGACATGAATCTGATAATGATATGTGGCATACCAAAGTAACCAAGTCCCCATGCCAGTCCTGACACGATATCCTGCCAGCTTGAGAATGGATTTAAGTAACCGCCCGGGAGTGATGACATGGATGATGTGTCAAGCATAAATGCTGCAAAAATAGGTGCTATAAACATAGAACCAAGCACGAGCATGCCCTGGAAAAAATCTGTCCAGCATACAGCCGAGAAGCCGCCGAGGAAGGTATAGCCTACGATGACCACTGCAGCAAGATACATGGCAATCTGTGGGTCCATTCCTATTACAGTGTGGAAAAGAGTACCGCATGCCTTTACGCTTGATGCCGCATAGATAGTGTATGCAACCAAAAATACAATCGCACATATTACCTGCAGCGCAAGTGATTTGGACAGGAATCTGTTGGTAAGATACTGCGGAATGGTGATTGAGTCATTGGCTACAATCGAGAATTTGCGTAGTCTCGGTGCCTCTAGCAGCCAGCTTATAGTGTAGCCGATTGCAAGTCCCACAGGAATCCATACCTGACCTAAGCCCAGTGCATAGATAGAAGTAGGAAGTCCCATGAGCACCCATGCACTCATGTCTGAGGCCCCGGCTGACAGTGCCGCAACCCATGGTCCCATCTCACGTCCACCAAGGAAGTAGGTTTTTTCTCCACCGTTTCTGGTTTTCACGAAGAAGAAGATACCGATACCCAGCATGCACAGCAGATAGACGATAAATACAATAATTTCTGATGTTTTCATTTGTAGTACCTCTTTAATAGTTTATTTAGTAACCATGCTACCACGTTAGTGCGATAAAGGCAAGGAAAAATTAATGATAAAGCAAAACGATTCATTTATTATTTGTAATTATATAGATAATCAGCTATACTATAAAAAAGTATAGCTGATTTTTATATGTCAAAGGGGTGAAAACGGGATGGGAATATACTTTAACCCTGGAAATGAGAGTTTTTTACAGTCAAAAAACAGTAGAATATATGTGGATAAGACAGAACTGATCAATGAATTAAATAGCAGATTATCGACAGATGATAAATGTATTGCAGTAAGCCATGCAAGGAGATTTGGAAAATCTCATGCTGCCGGAATGATAGATGCATATTATAGCAGGGGCTGTGATTCAGCAGAGTTGTTTGAAGACACTAAGCTTGCAACAAATCCGGCATATAAAAAACATATGAACAAATACAATGTCATACATCTTGATATTTCATCATTTTGGGATGATTATAAGGCAAATATCATTGAAAAAATCAAGGAATACGTTGTGTCGGATTTAAGGGATGAATTTGAAGAAAATGTTGATTTCTCAAAGAAATTCAGTGTTATACTTATGTCTGTTTATAAGCTTACCGGGATACAGTTTGTAATTATTATAGATGAATGGGATTGTGTAATCAGAAATAGTGATGACCAGAATCTGATTCATAATTATTTACAGTTTCTTCATTCATTATTTAAGTCAGAGGAATCAAAGTACTTCCTTGCTTTGGCATATATAACCGGGATACTTCCGATTAAAAAAATAAAGGACGAATCGGCATTGAATAATTTTCAGGAGTTTACAATGCTTAAATCCAGACCGATTACACAATATTATGGTTTTACAGAAGAAGAAGTCATGATGCTGTGCAGGCAATACAACATGGATTATGAGAGCATGAAAGCCTGGTACAATGGCTATCTGATAGATGGTTTGCATATGTATAATCCGAATTCTGTGTCGATGGCACTTAATTACAGGGATTTTGATTCTTATTGGAAAAACACATCATCATTTGAGTCAATCAATACATTTATAAACATGAATTATGAGGGCTTGAGGGATGATATTGTAAATATGCTGTCAGGGAAAAAATTATATGTAAACACCGAAACTTTTCAGAATGATTTTTCTACTGTTTCCTCAAAGGATGAAGCTTTGACAGCTCTGATTCATTTGGGATATCTGGGATATGACAGAGAGGAAGAGAGTGCATTTATTCCAAATTATGAAGTGAAAAAGGCATATCAGGCAGCTCTGTGCACAGGAAATTGGGGGAAAATTGGAAAATCAATTGCCAGATGCGATGAATTGTTAAGGGCTACAATTAATTGTGACAGTGATAAAGTGGCAGAAATAATTGAGCTTGCACATGAATCATATACATCTGTTTTGAGATATAATGATGAAAACTCATTAAGCTGCGTTCTGACAATGGCTTATTTTACAGCACCTGCATATTACAATATTGTCAGAGAAATGCCGGCGGGTAAAGGATATGCAGATATGGTATTTATACCAAGAGAAAATGCCGGAAAACGCCCGGCAATTATAATTGAATTAAAATGTGATAAGACTGCCGAGGCTGCAGTTAAACAGATTAAGGACAGGCACTATGAGGGAGCACTGGCAGGCTATAAGGGAAAGCTTCTTTTGGTTGGAATCAATTATGATAGTCAAAATGGGGAAAAAAAGCATCATACATGCGTCATAGAGGAATATGAAAAATAAGCACATTTCTCTATTGACGAATACCTTGCATTCGCATATCATAATATATAAGTGAAAGGGAGTAGCCGGCACGAGAGTGCTTACTTATCCGTCAGTACGATTGCTCATACATATATTACAGCAATCCGGAGAGTGATTAAATGGCGAGACTTTTGTTGTTTTATACAGCAGAAGTGTCGCTTTTTTTGTATATAAAAGCCTTCTGCTGATAGGACATAGCTGTAACTATCAATTAATCAGGCATCCTTAAAAAGGACGGCAGAGGGAGGAAAATTATGATTTTTGTAGCAATTTTACTGCTTGTAGCAGGCTTTGTAGCACTGGTGAAGGGCGCGGATGTATTTGTGGATGGAGCTGCGGCGCTCGCCGGGAAATTTGGTATTCCGCAGCTTGGGATTGGACTGACGATTGTTGCGATGGGGACGTCGCTGCCGGAGGCGGCAGTCAGCATCACTGCAGGAATAAAGGGTAATGCGGGTATCACTGTAGGTAATATAGTCGGCAGCAATATACTAAATATCCTTATAATCCTGGGAGTGACGGCACTCATCACAAATGTAGCCATACAAAAAACTACCTTCAAATACGAGATACCGTATATGCTTCTTATCACAGCAGTGCTTCTCGTGATGGGAATGACAGGTAATGAAATTACATTCATTGAGGGAGTTATACTGTGGGTTTTATTTATTGCATATCTGCTTTACCTGTATTTTCTGGCAAAAAAGGGCAATGATAGTGGCGATGAGCAGCCAGTAAAGCTATATCCGGTATGGAAATGCCTGCTCTTTATTGTGCTTGGCGGTGTGTGCGTCGTAATTGGAAGCCAGATTGTCGTAAACGGTGCCACAACTATAGCGAGAGCCTGCGGCATGAGTGAGCGCTTTATCGGACTGACAATCGTGGCATTCGGTACATCACTGCCGGAGCTTGTGACATCTGTTTCAGCAGCACGCAAGGGAAATGCAGGAATTGCAATAGGAAATATAGTCGGCAGCAATATTTTTAATATACTCTTTGTAATTGGTACAGTAGCTCTCATTTGTCCGGTACCGTTTGAGAGCAGGTTTGTGATTGATACAGTTGTGGCAATACTGTGCGGTGTGCTCCTGTGGGGCGGTACGATAAGACATAAAGAGCTTAGAAAGCCATGCGGAGTGGTGATGCTGCTTTGCTATGCGGCATATTTTGTATATCTGGCAGCTATGTAATGATACCTTATGACCCTTTAATTTAAATATAGCAAACCGTCAATAATTGTGCATACAAATTAGCGTTTTAACATCAAAATGATTGTGATTTCACGCTAAATATAAACAATTAATTAAAAATAGCACTCCAACTTGACAAGTGCTGATTGCAGGTGTATAACGTAGTCAGAACGAACGGAAGGAAGCGATTATAATGGATAAAAACCCAAAGCATCCATTGAAGAAAAAGAATAAGGCAGATGCAAAGAAGCATCAGAAGCACGTATACGAATAGCAGCATCCGTTAAGGAATACTATCCAGTAAGCACAATGTACCCCAGCCCGTCACAGGGTTGGGGTATTTTGTGTTTTTGGAAGTATTTTCAGAGACAGCCCTTGAGAAAGCTGTGAATACATTTTCACCTGCACCTTTTATGAGAGAAGCTTTAAGCTTGTCGCCATACATATAGAGGTCATTTTCACGCACAATGCCCCATTCCATCAGGAGCGCTGCCGCACCGGTTACGAACGGAGCAGCCATGGAGGTGCCTGTTTTTGAAGTGTAGCCTCCGGTGTTTGAACAGGAGATAATGTCCACACCGGGCGCTATGATATCAGGCTTTATGCTGTCAAAGGCCCAGGTATAGCCTCGGCCGGAAAAGGCAGCTGTGCGGTTTGTGCGGCTGTCATAGGCTCCGACAGAGATGACATTTTGTGAGGTCGAGGGGATGGTCAGGGTGATATCGGGTGATGCATTGATAAATGAGGTCTGTGCATTGCGCAGAGCACCTGACGGCAGCCATATATCCCATGAACCGTCCTTTACAGATATGGGCATAAGCGATATTTTCCAGATGCCGGGTGAGATGTATTCTGCTCCCATGAGTTCAATGAATATTTCCTGAAAGGGAGAGTAGGGTGAGGGACCGCCGCCTGTTATATATATGTCTGTCCCATCGAGCCTGTATCTGTATGTAAAGCCTTTTGCCTGATTGGTAATTGTATCTGGAATCTCCAGCATATCATTATTTGGGGCGGTAATTTGCAGCTGTATCTCATCCCAGTATTTCTTCCATAAATCTATGGAAACAGATGGCTCAGGATAGCCTATCGCAAGCTCTGCATCGGCAGGGTATGATTTGCCGTTTGCATGACCAAAGCCGGCTCCATCGTTACCTGAGCCGACAGAGACCGCGCAGCGGTAGTTTTCTGCTATATAGTCCAGGTATGTTTCAAGCAGTGAGGTACCGCTGTGCGAGCCGTTACTTGTGCCAAAGCTTAGGTTTATGGCTATAGGCATATTCATATCGATGGATTTTCTTATGCAAAAGTCTACTGCCAGCATAATCTGCGTGGTTGTGGGAAAGCTGGCACCGCCTGAGGTTTTGAGTTTTACGACTATAAGAGTGCTTTCATAAGCAACACCGCGGTATTTTGTGTTTTGTTCATTATCATTACCATTTCCGTTTCCGGCAGCGATTCCTGCCACATGAGTGCCGTGCCCGGATATGTCGATGCTTGGGCAGATGCGCTGCATTTCTAAGCTGTTTTCTGCATTTATGGCTTTGGTGATTGTATCGCGGTCATATAAGGTGCCAAAAGGAACTATGTCACTGTGTGAGGAGTTATCAGATACAGTCTGGTCCCACAGATAGGCAATTCTGCTTACACCATCCTGTATAAAAGCCGGATGGGCATAGTAAATTCCGGAGTCGATAATGCCTACGAGCACACCTTTTCCGGTCAGATTATATGGATTGGTGTGTACGGGAGTGATGCATGAGGCCTGCGAGCCCTCGTATACATCGTAGTTAAACTGCTTTGGCTTTTCCATATATATGATTTCATCGCACAGAGCGACGGTATTTACAAGTGATTTTTCAATTACAAGCACCGCATAGTTTCCAAGTAGCTTTGTGATGAGTACAGAAGGATATTTTTCTTTTATTTTTTCGATGTCACCGACATATTTCACTATCACTTCCCAGCTGTCACTCTCCGGCAGATAGCCGCTTGAAAGCCCGCCCTCTTTCCCGAGCTCATAAGGTGTGGACAGCAGGGCAGCGGACAGCTGTGGAGAAATTTTCTCACTAAATGCTATTTCCATACTAACCTCCATTTTTTATTAGTAAAATATTAAAAAAATCTTAAAAGACAGATGCAATATATATTTGGTATGATTAATTCATAATCAATCAATTAATTATAAGAAACCGGGAGGTCGAAATGAGTAAAAAGAAAAAGATTATCATTTCAGTGATTGCAGTTGTGCTGATTATAGCAGTTATTGTGTCAGCTGTTGTCATTGCAATGACAAAGGGAAAGAATGCAAAAAAGTCATCGGGGGTGTATGCAAACAAGGTCTCTGATGTCATGTATCAGGCGGGAAGTGCTGACAAGTATAGCGGTGTCGTGGAAGCAGCCGATACCATGGATATCAAGGCTGACAGTGAAAAAACGGTAAAGGATATTCTTGTGTCAGAGGGGGATGAGGTACAGGTGGGTACACCTCTTTTTACCTATGATACAAAGGAGCTTGCTGCGAAAAAGGAAAGCGCCACGCTTGAGCTTGAGAGCTTAAACAATACGCTTTCCGGCTATGATGCACAGATAGAGCAGCTCACCAAGGAAAAGAAGGAAGCGCCAAAGGATCAGCAGCTTGACTATACACTGCAGATTCAGCAGGCGCAGACACAGCAGAAGCAGACTCAGTACGATATTGCCACGAAGAAGGCAGAGATAGAAAAGTATGATGAGAGCATCAAAAATGCCACTGTAAACAGCACAATGATTGGTGTTGTAAAGAAAATCAATGAGAATCAGAGTGCAGACACAGCAGATACTGCATTTATGACAATCGTTGCCACCGGTGATTACAGGGTAAAGGGCACAATTGATGAGCAGAGCTTTTTAAACAGTGGACTCGCAGAGGGGCAGGCAGTTATAGTGCGCTCGAGAGTTGATGAGTCAAAGACATGGCAGGGTACCATCAGCAAGGTTGATACTGAGAATACTCAGACTGATAACAGCAATTCCGGCATGTATGATGATGGAAGCAGCGAGCAGAAGGCATCAAAGTACAACTTCTATGTGCAGCTTACAGGCACAGGCGACATGCTTTTAGGACAGCATGTATATGTGGAGCCGGATTTCGGACAGACGCAGGTGAAGGATGGTATTTGGATTGATGAGAGCTATGTCGTAAAGGATGGCGATGATGCATATGTATGGACACTTAATAAAAAGGATAAGCTTGAGAAGACAAAGGTTGAGCTTGGAGACTATGACGAGAATCTCATGATGTATGAAATCAAGTCAGGGCTTACAAAGGATGACTATATAGTATGGGCATCTGATGACCTTTATGAGGGTGAGCCGGCACAGACATGGGAAGAGTACGTTGAAAATGGCGGCGGTGAAGATTCAGTCTATGACGATATGGGTACAGAAGCTCTTGATGACCAGATGCTTGAGGGCACTGAGGGCGGTCCTGTTGATGATGGCACAATGGACGATGGCACAATGGACGAAGGTGCTGCAGATGCCACCGGTTCAGGTGACGCGGAGGTACAGTAGATGATTCTAGAACTCCAGCATATTTATAAAAACTATGACCAGGATAAGCTCGTGGTGCCGGTTTTAAAGGACGTCTCACTCCAGATTGAGGAGGGAGAGTACGTGGCAATCATGGGGCCGTCGGGCTCCGGCAAGACCACTCTCATGAATATAGTGGGGTGTCTTGATCTGCCAACATCGGGCACATATATACTTGACGGCAGACCTGTCAGTGAGCTTAAGGAAAAGGAGCTTACGAGGGTAAGGCGCGATACAATTGGATTTGTATTCCAGAATTTCCAGCTCATGCCACGTGAGAGTGCACTGGACAATGTATGCCTGCCACTCATATATGCCGGTGTGAGCAAAAAGGACAGAAGGCAGATGGGAATGGAGGCCTTAGAGCGTGTTGGGCTTTCAGACAGGGCTGATTTCAAGCCTACGCAGCTTTCGGGAGGACAGAAGCAGAGAGTGGCGATAGCGAGAGCAATGGTTAATCATCCAAAGCTTCTGCTTGCGGATGAGCCTACGGGAGCTTTGGATTCAAAGTCAGGCAAGCAGGTGCTTGAGCTCTTTGAGAGCCTTAATGAGTCCGGTGTGACGGTTGTCGTGATTACACATGACAGAAAGGTAGCCGAGCAGGCAAAGCGCATCGTCCACATCATAGACGGCGAGATAACAGAGGAAGGACAGGAGGCAGGTAATGAAAAAGAAAAAGAGAATTAAGATCATTATAATAGCTGTCCTTGTAGTTGCAGTTGCAGCAGGAAGCATCACAGGAGTTGTTTATTACAGGAACTCCAAGGGGCTTGCTTCCGTCATGAGTGTTTCAATGATCAGCACGACAAACGACTACACATCCATGACCAGTGAGGGAATGGTGTGTGATGATGCATGTCAGACAATCAATTTAAAGGATGGACAGAAGGTGACAGAGGTTTATGTCACAAAGGATCAGCAGGTAAAGGCCGGAGATAAGCTCCTTGCATATGATGTGACGAGTCTTTCGCTCTCGGTTGAGATGAAGCAGCTTGAGATACAGAGTCTTGATAACCAGCTTGCATCGGAAAAGCAGAAGCTTGACAAGCTAAAGAACACTAAACCGGTTGAAAAGCAGCCCGAGACTCCTGTTATACCTGAGCCACAGCCTGACACACAGCCGTCTGCGCCTGATGAACAGCATGATGTGATATCTGATTTGTCAGAGGCCAAAGGAAGCGGTACAGAGGACGATCCTTATGTATTTACATGTACAGAAGCTTCATATGTATCAGGGGAGCTTTTGAATACACTCTCAGAAAAGAGCGCGGTAGCGCGGTTTGTAATAGGAGATGCGTCTGCACCTGATATGGAGCTTATCGTAAGAGGAGATAGGCTTGGCGGCTATGATGAAAGCGATGAGATAAAGCTTTTCCTTGCAGGTACAACTACAGCAGGAGATGCTTCTGATGATACAGAAGGAAGTGAGCCGTCGGATACCAAAACAGACAGTGCCACAGAACAGACCGCACAGACAGAAGCTGATACCGCGGCAGAAGAAAAGACATACACTGCAGATGAGCTTAAGGATGCCATAAAGGAGCAGACCAGAAGTGTTGCCGATGTTGATTTACAAAAGAGAATTGCACAGGCTGATTTAAAGGAGCTTCAGAGCGAGCTTGAGGATGGCGTGGTATATGCAAAGAAGGATGGAATTGTGACAACAGTCGGTGATCCTGCCAATCCACCGAAGGACGGTACACCTTTCCTGCAGCTTTCGGGAGCATCGGGACTGTATATCAGCGGAACAATCGGTGAGCTGGATCTGGATACGGTAAAAATAGGACAGAGCGTATCAGCAGTCAACTACATGACAGGTGATACCTATGATGGCACGATATCCGAGATAAGCAATGTGCCGTCAGACAGCGTAAACTATTATGGAGACAGCAATCCAAACTCCTCATTCTATGAGTACACCGCGTACATTGAGAATCCGCAGAATCTCAAAAAGGGCGATTCACTTGAGTTGACCATAGATACATCATCGGAGGGCTCTGACAGCGGACTATATATCGACAAGTCATATGTCAGAACAGAGAACGGACAGTCATATATATACAAGGATGACAACGGAAAGCTCAAAAAGCAGTCTGTCAAAACAGGCAAGTCGCTCTGGGGCTCATATGTGGAGATAAAGTCAGGTCTGACAAATGATGACTATATCGCATTCCCGTATGGAGTCAGGGAGGGCGAGAAAACCAAGGTGTCGGAAGATGGTATGTATTAGTTTAGCAGGGAGGATTAAAGATGCTTGAAAATATTAGATTGTCCTTTAGGGGAATCTGGTCACATAAGATGCGTTCGTTTCTGACCATGCTTGGAATCATCATCGGAATTGCAGCAATTATTGTGATTGTTTCCACAATTCAGGGCACAAACGAACAGATAGAAAAGAACCTCATAGGTTCGGGAAGTAATAACGTAAAGGTCACACTGCAGAAGGATGGCTATGATATGGATTTATCATATGAAACGGCGCCGGCGGGAGTGACTGAGGTATCGGCTGCCACACTTGACAGCATAAAGGAGCTCGACCATGTGAAAAATGCAGCTCTTTACCGTACAAGACAGGCTTCTAATGCAGTCTATTATCTGAACACGGCGCTTTCGGGCGGCAATATAACATGTGTC
>OGHV01001134.1_pt1 | contig 15888 bp, 10 predicted proteins | sample 1571551 | NCBI WGS metagenome assembly OGHV01 (sample SAMEA2581960, study PRJEB24529) | metagenome | biome: Human gut stool | place: China | collected 2011 | reverse complement strand
CCGGCAAGGCCAATCTGGTAGAGCCGATGATGATCGCCGCTGTGGCCGCCGGTGCCGACGGTTTGGAGGTGGAAGTCCACTATGATCCCCGCCACGCATGGAGCGATGGCGCACAGTGCCTGACCCCGGATGCCTTTGCACAGGCCATGGCAAAGTGCCGTCAGGTTGCATGGGCCATTGGCCGGGATATGTAACACGATGAACGGCCTCACCCTCTCAGTCAAAGCCTGACGGCTTTGCCAGCTCTCCCAAAGGGAGAGCCTCTGGCGAAACCACAGACCTTGCGGTGGACTGCCAAGGCCTCGCCCTTTGGGAGAGGTGGCAGCGCAAAGCGCTGACGGAGAGGGCGAGCCAGGTAAAGTAACACGATGAACATTACGATAAAATCAAGCCGGACGGTGGGCGGCAACATCGCCGCGCCGCCCAGCAAAAGCATGGCCCACCGGGCGGTGCTCTGCGCGGCGCTGGCAAAGGGGACTTCCCATCTCCATCCTCTTGCTTTCAGCAAGGATATCTCCGCCACGCTGGGCGCGGCGGGCCGACTGTGCGCCCGTGTCACCACCGGTGAAAACGACGCGGTGGTGGAGGGGCTGGGACGCTTTCTGCCGGTTGATGCCCCCGTGGACTGCTGTGAGAGCGGCAGCACCCTGCGCTTCCTCATCCCACTGGCCAGCCTGACCGGGCAGGAAGTGACTTTTACAGGCCGTGGGCGGCTGATGGAGCGGCCCCAGTCGGTCTACAAAACGCTGTATCAGCAGCAGGGCCTGCGCTTTGAGCAGGGCGCGGACCGCCTGACCGTGGAAGGTGCCCTCACACCGGGGGAATACCGGCTGGCGGGCAACGTGTCCAGCCAGTTCATCAGCGGGCTGCTGTTTGCCCTGCCCCTGCTGGGCGGCACCAGCACCCTGCACCTCATCCCGCCTGTGGAGAGCCGGAGCTACATCGATATGACCCGCGCGGTGCAGCACGCCTTTGGCGTGGAGAGCCGCTGGCTGGATGAAAACACGCTGGAAATTCCCGGCGGGCAGCACTATCTTCCCGGTGATTACACCGTGGAGGGCGATTACAGCCAGGCGGCTTTTCCTGCCGTGCTGGGCGCTGTGACCGGCGGGGTGGCCATCACCGGCCTGTCTGAGGAGACCTTGCAGGGCGATGCGGCCATTCTGGAGATCCTCCGGCGGTGCGGTGCAAGATTTACCCGCACCGGGCAGGGCGTGGTGTTTGAAAAGGCCCCGCTCCACGGAACGGACATCGACCTTGCCGACTGCCCCGACCTTGGCCCTGTACTGATGGTGCTGGGCCTGCTGTGTGAGGGCACCACAGTCATCCGCAACGCCGAACGTCTCCGCATCAAGGAGAGTGACCGCATCGAGGCCATGGAGACCGAGCTGCGGGCCTGCGGCGGGCAGCTGGAGAGCGAGGGCGGCACCATTACCATCCATGGCTGTGCCGACGCGCTCCATGCCCCGGAGCAGCCGCTTTCCGGCCACAACGACCACCGCGTGGTGATGAGCCTTGCGGTGCTGGCGCTGGCCGCCGGGCTGGCCCTGCCCATCAGCGGGGCCGAGGCCATTGCCAAGAGCTGGCCGGATTTTCTGGAAGCCATCAAGCCTTTGGGCGCGGAGGTGGAACATGTTGGATAAATCAAAGCGTTATCTCATTGTGGGCCTGGGCCTGCTGGGCGGCAAGTACGCCTTGGAGCTGAGCAGGGCCGGGTTCCATGTGGACGGCATCAACCGCAGCGAGGGCCATCTGCAGTATGCCCTCGACCACGGCTATATCGCCAGCGGCAAGACCCACGATTTTGAGGATCTGGTGTGTCAGGCCGATCATATCATCTTCGGTTTGTACCCCACGGCCCTGCTCGAGTGGTTCCGGACCTACGGCCACCTGCTGAAGGAGGGCTGCATCTTTACCGATGTGTCGGGCGTAAAGACCGGTCTGGTGGAGCCCATTCAGGCCATGTGCAGGCCGGGCGTGGAGTTCATTGCCAGCCACCCCATGGCGGGCCGTGAGACTTCCAGCGTGGAGCACGCCGCCGAGGTGAATTTTGCCCCGGCCAACTTCATTGTGACCCCAACGGAAAAGAACACCCCGGAGGCCGTTCAGTGGGCCAAGGAGCTGGCTGAGGTGCTGGGCTTCAAGCATATCTGCACCCTGACCGTGCAGGAGCATGACAGGATGATCGGCTATGTCAGCCAGCTCTGCCATGCCATCGCCGTCAGCCTGATGTGCGCCAACGACAATACCTCGCTGTGCGAGTACACCGGAGATTCCTTCCGGGATCTGACCCGCATTGCACGCATCAACGATAAGATGTGGGCGGAGCTGTTCCTCTGGAACAAGGAAAACCTCATCTCCGAGATCGACCAGTTCAGCGGGGCGCTGAACGAGATGCGCAACGCCCTTGTGGCCGATGACCGGGAAAAGCTGGAGGAGATGTTCCGCCTGTCCACCCAGCGCCGCGCGGCGTTTGATAAGAAAGCGCCGTAACCTTTTCAGCACACAGCACTGCTGTTTTTTTTTTCAGCTCCTCTGCTGGGGAGCTGGAAGCGAGACTGAGAGGTTTGGCACAACACGAAAAAATGAGGTGTACCGAATGCCCAAACAGGAAGGCCAGAAATCCAAGCTGCTGGCGCTATTGCGCATTTTTGAGCAGCAGACCGATGAAAACCACCTGCTGAACGTGCCGCAGCTGGTGGAGCTGCTGGAGGCGCAGGGCATCCGCTGTGAGCGCAAGAGCGTGTACAGCGATATTGAGGCACTGGGCGCGCTGGGCTATGACATCAAACTGCGCCGGGGCCGGGGCGGCGGGTATTTCCTTGCCAGCCGCACCTTTGATCTGGCGGAGCTCAAGCTGCTGGTGGATGCCGTGCAGGCAAGCCGGGTGGTATCCGGCACCACGAGCAGGCGGCTGATCCACAAGCTGGAAAAGCTCTGCTCCAACTACGAGGGCAGCCAGCTGCAGCGTCAGGTCTATGTGGAGGGCCGCCCCAAGACCGACAGCAAGAGCCTGCTGTACAGCATCGATGCCCTGCACGAGGCCATCAACAACGGTAAAATGGTGGAATTCCTCTACAGAAAAGCCGACAGCCGCGAGAAAGAGAAAAGAACCGTCAGCCCGTGGCAGCTGGCCTGGGAGAACGGGTGCTACTACCTCATTGCCTTTGCCGATGAAAAGGGCATCCGCCATTATCGGGTGGACAAGATGAGCGGGGTCCGGGTGCTGGATGCGCCCCGGCGCGGTCAGGAGCAGTTTGCGGATCTTGACCTGCCTGCCTATCTGCGCAAGCACTTTGGAATGTACGGCGGGCCGGAGCATCGCGTTACCCTGCGGTGCACCGCGGATCTGGAAGGTGCCATGCGGGAGCGCTTCGGCACTACGCCCGTGTTTCTGCCGGAAGAGGATGGGTCTTTCCACTTCGATGTTCCCATCTGCGTCAGCGACCAGTTCTACGGCTGGGTCTGCGGCTTTGGCGGCAAGATAGAAGTGGTCGCCCCGCCCGAAGTGCGGCAGGGAATGCGGAAGGTGGCCGCCCGGTTGGCAGAACAGCATCAATAACAAGAAAAGGGACTGCGAAAGCAGTCCCTTTTTATATGTTTACGGTTCTTTCAGTTCCAGATCGCTGGGCAGGAGGAGATCCAGTTCGGCGGCAGGCTCGGCGACAAGGCGGCGGCTCTGGTGGAAGATGGCCTTTTCCAGGGTGTTGCGGGCAAGGCGGCCATTGCCGGCGGTGCGGGCATCGGCAGCCTGCCAGCGGGCATAATAGCCCAGCAGGGGCTCGGTGCAGCTTTCGGCCAGACGGTACCCCTTGTTCTTTGCCTGAACGTGGGTGATCTGCAGCAGCTCCTCGGCGGTGTAGTCCGGGAACTCGATCTTGTTGGGGAAACGGCTGGCAAGGCCGCTGTTGGCGGTGAGGAAGATCTCCATCTCCCGGGTATACCCGGCCAGAATGACCACAAGCTCGTCCCGGTGATCCTCCATCCCCTTCACCAGCGTGTCGATGGCTTCCAGCCCGAAGCTGTCCTGTTCACCCCGGTAGAGGCTGTATGCCTCGTCAATGAAGAGCACACCGCCCAGAGCGCTCTCGATGACGCTGTTGGTCAGGGGGGCGGTGTGGCCGGTGTAGCGGCCCACCAGGTCGGCACGGGTCACCTCCACCAGCTGCCCGCCCTTGAGGGCACCGATGGCTTTCAGGTATTTCGCCACCAGCCGGGCAATGGTGGTCTTGCCGGTGCCGGGGTTTCCGGTGAAGATCATGTGCATGGACAGGCTGGCCGTTTTCAGCCCGGCAGCGGCCCGGCGCTGCTGCACCTGCAGGTTGTCGGCCAGACCGAACACATACTCTTTCACGGGAGCAAGGCCCACCAGTTCGTTGATCTCGGCCCGGATGGCATCCAGTGCGCCGGTATAGGCCGCCGGCAGCAGGTCGAACAGGGGCTGGTCTGCGCCGTCGTTCAGGCGGAACAGCACCCCTTCCGGACGGGCGGTCAGGGCCGCCGTGCCGGACAGGGTCTTGTCCGTGCGCAGGCAGTATTCACTCAGGGCACGGAAGATGCGGTCGCAGCATTCGGCCAGCCCGGCGGCACCCTTCTGCGCGGTGCACTGGGCTGCGACATAGTCCCGCACGTCGGCCCCGGCGGAAAGGGTCAGCCCCAGCCGGGTGCGGATCTTCTGGGCCAGCGCGTTGAGCTGCTGCGCGGCAAGGGCGGCCAGGTCCTCCCGGGTGTAGGAGGCCGTTTCGCAGACATCCCCCAGCGCCGACACCAGCGCCGCGCCGAATTTGTCGGCCAGTGCCTCCCGGCCCTTGTGGGAGTAGAAGATGAGGTATTTGCCGCAGGGGTCGATGTGGCTGACAGCTCCCGGGGCAAGCGCCGTGCCTGCATCCACAAGGATGCCCTCCTTGTTTACGAGATACCGGCTGGACAGGGGGGCGCTGCCCTTGACGGCCAGATCGGACAGGGTCTTCAGAAAGCCGGGATAACAGCTCTCATAGTGCTCAAAGGCAAGGATCTCCCCGGGCGCGTGCAGGGCGGCGTAGAGGTCCTGCAGGAAGAGCTTTTCGGCTCCGGAATTGGGGTAAAGGGCCAGATCCAGCGTGGCGATCCTGTCGCTCTGCAAAAGGCCCCGGGCCGCCATGCAGCGGGCAGTTTCTTCCAGTGCAAAATGCCTGCCTGTGCCTGCCCCGCCTGTGAGCAGGATGACGTTGCGGGCGGTGGGGGCTTCGGTGCCCAGCACAAAGGGGCGGCGCATGGCCCGCACCACGCTGTCCACAAAAGCATCCTGCCCCAGCACCGTCTGTTTGACCTCGGCGGCAAGGCCTTCAAAGCTGCCCAGGTGCTCCGGCTTCACGTCGGTGGTGCCCCTGGCCAGCAGGCCTTCGTCCTCCATGTCCCGCAGCATCTGGCGGCTGCTTTCCAGCGCGGCGGCGGTGGCATCGCTCTGGGTTTTGAGCTGGGCGTTCTGCTGCTTCAACAGCTCGTCCAGCCGTTTCTGCTGCTCCAGAAGCGCCGCGTTCAGGTCAGGCAGGGCGGCGCTGTCGCCTGTTTTGGGTGCAGAAGTGCCGGGGGCAGCCTTGAATCTGCCCCCCGGGCCGAACACGCCGTTCATCAGACTTTCCCAATCGTCGGTATATGCCATAAAACTTCCCTCCGTGCAGTGTTTTTTCTTTCAGTATAGTGGAGTCTGGTACGTTTTGCAAGGAAAGGGTTGAAATAAAGGACAAAGTTCGTTACACTATTGTCAAACGAAAGGATGAATTGCCATGGAGCCAAGAACACCTGCTGAATGGAAGACGCTGTTTGAGAGCGAAGCCTTTGCCCGCCAGACGGAATACTACGGCCCGCTGGGGGTGGAGTATACCCCCACCGGGACACACCTGCGCCTGTGGGCTCCCACGGCAAAACAGGCAGCAGTGAACCTGTACCGCCGGGGCACCGGCGGGGCCTGTGTGGGCACCCTGCCCCTGCAGCAGCAGGACAAGGGTGTGTGGAGCGTCTATCTGCCCGGCGACCAGCACGGGAAATACTACGATTTCACCCTTACCACCCCGTTTGGCACCTGCAATGCAGCGGACCCTTACGCCCGCTCGGCCGGGGTGAACGGGGTGCGCAGCATGATCTTTGATCCGGCCCGGGTGGACCCGCAGGGCTGGGAGCGGGATGTGCGGCCGGTGATCTCGCCGGCCCGCCGCAGCGTGTGGGAGGTCGGCGTCCGGGATTTCTCGCAGGACCCGGCCAGCGGCGTGCACACAGCCTGGCGGGGCAAATTCCTGGCCTTTACCCAGCAGGGGACGACCCTGAGCAGCGACGGCATCCATCCCACCTGCCTGAATTACCTCAAGCGGCTGGGGGTGAGCTATGTCCAGCTCATGCCCATCTTCGATTTTGGCAGCGTGGACGAGAGCCGCCCCCTGACCCGGCAGTATAACTGGGGCTACGACCCCACCAACTTCAATGTGCCCGAGGGCAGCTACTCCACCGACCCCACCCGGGGTGAGGTGCGGGTGCGGGAGTGCAAGCAGATGATCGCGGCCCTCCATGCGGCGGGCATCGGCGTTGTAATGGACGTGGTGTATAACCACATGTATCGTTCCGACAATGTGCTGAACCGGGCGGTGCCCCTCTACTACTTCCGCCAGAACGACGACGGTTCCCTCTCCAACGGCAGCGGCTGCGGCAACGAGTTCGCCTCCGAGCGGCCCATGGCCCGGCGCTATCTCATTGATTCGGTGCTCTATTGGGCGCGGGAATATCACATCGACGGCTTTCGGTTTGATCTGATGGGCCTGTATGACGTGGAGACCATGAACCTCCTCCGGGCTGAACTGGACAAGCTGCCCGGCGGGCGGGATATCCTGATGTACGGTGAGCCGTGGCAGGGCGGCTGCAGCGCCCTGCACCGGTACGAGGCCAACAAGAACAACCTGAACATGCTGAACGAGCGCATCGGCATCTTTTGCGACAACACCCGGGATGCCATCAAGGGCGGCTGTTTCGATGCCCGGGAGCCGGGCTATGTGGAGGGCAGGCCGGGAAGTTTCTGGGATATTGGTGCTTCGGTGGCGGCGTGGTGCCGCAGTGAAAAGCTGCCGCCCCACGCCCCGGGGCAGATTATCAGCTATGTCTCGGCCCACGACAACTTTACCCTGTGGGATAAGCTCCTGATGGTGCGCTACGCCCGCCCGGAGTTTGCCGCTGTGGACAAGACCGCCCTGGCCCAGAACCGGCTGGCGGCGGGCATCTACCTGACCAGCATGGGCCTGCCTTTCTGGCAGGCGGGCGAGGAGTTTGCCCGCACCAAGAAGGGGCAGGGCAACAGCTACCACTCCAGCCCGGCCCTCAACCGGCTGGACTGGCACCGGGCCGAACAGTTCCACAGCCTTGTGGATTACTACCGCGGGCTCATTGGTCTGCGGGCGGCGTTCCCCCGGCTGGGCGCGCTGGACAAGGCCGGCCCTGCCGCCATCGAGTTCTTCCCGCTGGAACAGCCTCTTGTGGGCTGGCGGCTCCCCGCCCAGTGGGGCGACGGCGCAGCGTGGAGCGCCCTGTGCGTCTACTATAACCCCACCGAGACGGCGCAGGTCGTCACCCTGCCCGGCGGCAGCTGGAAGCTGCTGAGCGACGGCATCTCCTCCAGCCTGTGGCGGGGGAGCAGCCGCATCTGCACCGGCCAGACCGTCCTCCTGCCCCTGAGTGCCACCGTGTTCGGGCAGGTATAAAAATACGGTCTGCCGTTGCTTGACAAACCGTTAAAAATTGACTATACTACAAATAGAAAAGGCGCTGGCCCGCAAACGACTAGCTCCTTACCTAGTGATCAAGAAAAATGACCGTTCAAGTTGGGGAACTGTGAGGCGGTCATTTTTTCTTGCGTTTTTTATCGCTTGTGGCGATTTTCCATGTAATCTGAAACGTTACGAAGATGGTTCCGCCGATCAGCGTCAGCAACACTGCAACATCCGAAAAACTCATGGCACTCACCCCCTTTCTGCCCGTAAGCGTCCGGGGAGTGGCAACTTCTCAAGAAAAATGCCTTACCCGGCGTTTGGGCCGGTAAGGAGCAGCCGCCTGCGTTGTGGACACAGCGCCTTTGCTGTCATCTCTGACAGCGAGTTTAGTATACCATAACTTTCGACAACCTGCAATTGAAAATCCCCTGACCAGTTCAACGCCGGTCAGGGGATTTTTGATTTATGGATCAGGAAAAAGATTGGGGAGGATCAGGAGTTTTTCTGTGCCTGCTGGGTCTGGGCGTTCTTCTCGCCCAGAGTCAGGCTGACAGTCTGCATCTGGCCTTCCCGGGCCACGGTGATGGAAAGGGTATCGCCGGCGGCATGCTGCTGGATCAGGGTGCCAAGGTCGTCCTTCTGGGCGATCTCAGTGCCGTCGATGCTTACGATGCGGTCACCGGTCTTCAGACCGGCCTTGTCGGCGGGGCCGCCCTGCACAACATCCACAACATAAACGCCGTAGGCATTGACGTTGAGCTGTGCTGCGGTCTGGGCATCGGTCACAGCCAGATAAGTGATGCCCATGTAGGGGCGGCCGGAGACATAGCCGTTCTCCAGCAGATCCTGTGCCACCTTGATGGCATCGTTGATGGGAATGGCAAAGCCCAGACCCTCCGCATCGCTGGAGGAGGACTTTGCGTTGACCAGACCGATGAGCTCACCGTTCATGTTGAACAGGCCGCCGCCGGAGTTGCCGGGGCTGACAGAGGCATCCATCTGGATCAGGGACATGGTGTTGGTGGAGCTGGTGCCCTGGATGGTCACGCTGCGGTTCAGGGCGCTGACGATGCCGCTGGTCACGGTGCCGCCCAGCTCACCCAGCGGGTTGCCCACGGCCAGCACGCTCTCGCCCACGGCAAGGCTGTCGCTGTTGCCAACGGTGGCGGGGGTCAGGTCGGTGGCATCGATCTTGAGGACAGCCACGTCGCTGGTGTCATCCTCGCCCACCACGGTGGCGGGGTAATCGGTATCGCCGATGGTCACGGTGATGTTGGACGCGCCGGACACAACGTGCGCACAGGTCAGGATATAGCCGTCGGAGCTGATCACGACACCGCTGCCTGCGCCGCTCTCCACCTGGCTCTGGCCGTACCAGGACCACTGGGAGTAGACCACCTGCTCGGTGGTGATGACCACAACGCTGGGGCTGACCATCTCAGAGACCTGAGCGGTGGTCATGCCGGAAGCGGTGTTCACTGCGGAGGCAGAGCCGGAATCACTGCTGGACGTGGAGGAAGGTGCCACCTGCTGGATGACTACCTTGCCGCCTGTGTTGCCCACCCGGGCTCCCACAAAGCCGCCGACAAAGCCCATGGCCGCTGCCAGCACCAGTGCAACTGCACTGCGGGCGATATTGCCGTTTTTCCGGCGGCGCTTTTTGGGCGGCTGCTTGGGGTTTCCCTGCGCGGCCTGATACCGGGGGCCTTCCGGGGGCGGCACTGCGCCGCCATCGCTGCCGCCGTTCGGCTCGGCCTGGGGGGCGGCCTGTGCGGCCTCGCCGTAGGTGCCTGCCGTGTTGGCGGTGTTCATGCCGGAGGAGCCGACGTTGGGGTAGCCGGTCTCGCCGGTCTGGCTATGTTCAGAGGAATAATCGTATTCCCACTTGTTCTCGTTATCCATACTGGTTACTTCCTTTCTCAAAGGGAATGGTTCGGAGGGGGCGCTTCTGCCGCACCTCCTTGGAACTGTTCCTATTGTATCCGGTAATTGTGAAAAGGAATCGCTGACCGGGTGAAGAATATGTGAAATAAGGTCGCAGCGGGAAGCCTTGACAGCGGCGCGGGGGCTTGGTATTTTAAGGGTGCAGCGCAGAAGCCGGCAACGTTGCGAAACCTCTCCGTCATCTTCGCTTTGTGAAACCTCTCAGTCGCGGGCGCTGCTGCGACAGCTCCCCTAATAGGGGAGCCCTTGGCAGAGGATTTGTTTTTCGCAATGATCGCTGGCGCTCCAAAACCAATGCCTGCCGCAGGGCAAACAGGAGCGAAGCGATGATGACGGAGAGGTTAGCCCAGCAGGGCAAGCTCGCGAAAGGAGCAAATTATGAAACTGGAAAAGATTCCGGGCGGTTATGCCCTGTATAAAGAGAAAACCATCATTGGCACCTGCCAGGCCCGGCCCACGGAGCAGGGCGCGGACATCGCTGCCCTGACCATTGTGCCGGAATGGCGGCGCAAGGGCTACGGCTCCTACCTGTTAAAAGAGGTATTGCGCAGCCTGGGCGGCTATGACAAAGAGAGCGCCACGGTGTTCACGGCTCCTCTGCCTGCCGATGCGGGGGAGCTGGCCTTCTGGGCAAAGTTCGGTTTTGCGGCAGAGGGCAGCGGGCTGTGCCGCCGCCGCACCCCCGACCTGACGGCCGTGAAGCTTGTGCAGGACTTCCTCGCCGCGCGGCTGGCTGACCCCAGGCTCTGCATCGATGCCACCTGCGGCAACGGGGGCGACACGGCCTTTCTCTGCCGCCTTGTGGGCAAAGGGGGCCGGGTGCTGGGCTTTGACATCCAGCCGGAAGCCATTGCCTCCACCCGGCAGAACCTCGCACGGAAGGGCCTTGCGGCGGAGCTTCACTGCGACAGCCACGCCAACCTCTTACAATATGTACAGCCCGGCACTGTCGATGCCGTGATGTTCAACTTCGGCTGGCTGCCCGGTGCCGACCACGGGGTGTTCTCCCACGCCAAAAGCAGCATCCCGGCGCTGGAAGCTGCCCTCGAGGCCCTGCGGCCCGGCGGGGTGCTCAGCGCCATCCTGTACAGCGGCAAGGTCATCGGCTCCGACGAAAAGACCGAGATCCTCCAGTGGATGCGCTCCCGGCCCCTGAAACAGTGCACCGCCCTTGTCTGCAGTTTCGCCAATTGGGCCGATACCGCCCCCTTGCCCTGCTTCCTCCTGAAAAAATAACAAAAACTCTTGCATCTAGGTGGAATTGCTGGTAAAATATAAGTTGTGTGTAATTTTGGCATCCTTGCCCTCTCAGCCAAAGCCTGTCGGCTTTGCCAGCTCCCCCGAAGGGGGAGCCAACGCATCTGGAAGGAGAAGTGCTGCAGATCTGCAGGGCCTGTACCTGGAGCAGCAACCGGCTCTCCCTTTGGGAGAGCTGGCTGCGAAGCAGACTGAGAGGGCGAGGCCGTTTACCGAGGAGGAAATCCTATGAAAGAAGTCAAGACACCGCGCAAGCCGTTGGCGATCTACTATGCCATCGTGCTGCTGATGCTGCTGCTCCTCAACCTTGTGCTGCTGCCGTGGATGGAGGAGCGCCAGATCAAAGAGGTGGACTACGGCACCTTTATGACCATGACCGAGGAGAAGAACATCGGCCGGGTAGACATTGAATCCAACCAGATCATCTTTACCGATAAGGACGAGACGCAGGTCTACAAGACCGGCCTGATGAATGACACCGGCCTGACCGAGCGGCTGTACGATGCGGGAGCCACCTTCTCCAGCGAGATCGTGGAACAGTCCTCGCCGGTACTGAGCTTTTTGATCTGGTTCGTCCTGCCCATCATCCTGTTCTCGGCCATCGGCAACCAGATGAACAAAAAGCTGATGGAAAAGGCCGGCGGCGGCCCGGGCTCCATGATGTTTGGCGGCATGGGCAAATCCAACGCCAAGGTCTATGTGCAGTCCACGGCAGGCATCCGCTTTGCGGATGTGGCCGGTGAGGACGAGGCCAAGGAAAACGGACAGGAAGTTGTCAACTACCTGCACGACCCCAGCAAGTATGAGAGCATTGGTGCCAAGATGCCCAAGGGCATCCTGCTGGTGGGCCCTCCGGGCACCGGCAAGACCATGCTGGCCAAGGCTGTGGCCGGTGAATCCAACGTGCCCTTCTTCTCCATTTCCGGCTCCGAGTTTGTGGAGATGTTCGTGGGCATGGGTGCCTCCAAGGTGCGCGACCTGTTCAAGCAGGCCAAGGAGAAAGCGCCCTGCATCGTGTTTATCGATGAGATCGATGCCATTGGCCAAAAGCGCAGCGGTGGCCAGTACGGCGGCAACGATGAGCGCGAGCAGACCCTGAACCAGCTGCTGACCGAGATGGACGGCTTTGAGGGCAACACCGGTGTCATCATTCTGGCCGCCACCAACCGTCCCGAATCCCTTGACCCTGCCCTGACCCGCCCCGGCCGCTTTGACCGCCGGGTGCCCGTGGAGCTGCCCGACCTCAAGGGCCGCGAGGAGATCCTGAAGGTCCACGCCAAAAAGGTCGCGCTGGCCCCGGGCATCGACTTTACCACCGTGGCCCGGATGGCCTCCGGCGCGTCCGGTGCGGAGCTTGCCAACATTGTGAACGAGGCCGCTCTGCGGGCCGTCCGGGATGGGCGGAAATTCGCCACCCAAGCGGATCTGGAAGAGAGCATTGAGGTGGTCATCGCCGGTTATCAGAAAAAGAATGCCATCCTTACAGATAAGGAAAAGCGGATCGTGGCATACCATGAGATCGGACACGCACTGGTAGCAGCGAAGCAGACCAATTCCGCACCGGTGCAGAAGATCACCATTGTGCCCCGTACCTCCGGTGCACTGGGTTATACCATGCAGGTGGAAGAGGAAGGCAATCATTATCTGATGAGCAAAGAAGAGATGGAGAACAAGATCGCTACATTGACCGGTGGACGTGCCGCGGAAGAGATTGCTTTCGGTTCTGTGACCACAGGAGCTTCCAACGATATCGAGCAGGCAACCAAGCTTGCCAGAGGCATGATCACCCGCTACGGTATGAGCAAGGATTTTGACATGGTAGCCATGGAGACCGTGACGAACCAGTATCTGGGTGGGGATGCTTCCCTGACCTGTTCCATGGAGACCCAGACTGCCATCGATAAGGAAGTGGTGGAGCTGGTGAAGAAGCAACATGAGAAGGCAGGGCAGATCCTGCTGGAAAACCGTGCTAAACTGGATGAACTATCTCAGTATTTATATGAAAAAGAGACCATTACCGGAGAAGAATTTATGAAGATATTGAATTCCTAAATGGTTCCCGGAGAAGACGGAATCGGCGTTTGTGCCGGTTCCGTTTTTGTGTGAGCAAATTAAACAAATCTTAAAGAGGTGCTAATGGCATCTTAAACCATGCCTACTGTTATCTTAAAAAAGAAACCACTATACTTTTCCTGTAAGAAAAAGCTGTGGAATGGCAAATTTACAGATTACGGGAAGGGACTGGATATTAAGATGCGAAACAGAAACTACTTTAACAACAATAACATGCAAAAAGGAATCGCACTGGCAACCTGTATGGCGATCGTCATGGGACTGTTCACCGGGTGTGGGAATAAGAACGATCAGCAGATCGCAGCGTCACCTGATGAAGTGCAGAAAGGACGATATGTAGAGACGGAACTCTCACTTCCGGAGGAATGGAAGGACAAAAATATCAGCCAGATCTTCCGTTCGGGTGATGAATTACATTTTCTCGTGGCAGGAGGATCGGAAGGTCAGGTCTCTTTAGAGGAATGGATGCTGGGCGAAGGGGATACTCTGACGGAAGTGACGAAGGACTGGCTGAAGGCGCTTCCCGAGGGAAAGGGTCTGGAGAGCAGTGACAGTTTTACACTGTTGCAGGATGCGGAGGGGAATCAGTACCTGTACGGCAACTGTTACCGGGATGAGGAGAGCTCTTCCGCACATCTGTGGAAGGAAGCGGACGGCAGTGCGTTGGATATTACACCACAGAAGTGGCTGGAGCCTATGGATATGGATGGCTATCGGTTCTATGATACGCCGCAGTATGTGACACTGACAGAGGACGGATTGTTAGTGGGACTGTCTTATTTTTCCCTGGATGTTGTATTGGCACAGGACGGAAGCCTGGTGAGCAGCCAGGAGAGCGACAGCCTGACAGACAGTGGCAGTCTGTCGGATAATAAGTGGGTCAGTGCTGTGGGAGATACGTTGTATCTGGCACAGACGGATGAACAGGGGAACGTGAACGGTCTGTTGCAGATGCAGCTGGATGGAAGCAATGGGGCAAAAAAGAAGGAAGTGCTTCCTTTTTCCCAGGACAGTTACAGCTCTGCTTATTTCAGTGTGCTGGGAGACGGCACAGTCTATGCGGCGGATGCAGACGGATTCTTCCGCTGCGACGCAGGCGATACCAACTGGCAGAAGCTGCTTCAGGGAATCGATACCGGTTTTTCTCTGTCGGATCAGTGGTGCAGGGATATTGTGGCGCTGTCGGACGGCAGTGTATACGCGTGGTTTGGAAGCGAGAGCGGGGATAAAATAATGATTTACCGCTACGATCCCGATGCGGTGACAGAGGTGACCGAAGAACTGACACTGTATACCGTAGAGGAGAGCTTCTTTTTACAGCAGGCTGCGGTGCAGTATCATAAGCAGCATCCGGAGATACTGATTCATGTGGATGCGGCAATCTCTATGACTGATAAATACAGCGGAAATGCGGATTATCAGCAGATCTATCAGGACCTGAACACCTCCCTGACCTCCGGCAGCGGACCGGATCTCATGGTGATGGATCATCTGAAACTGGACACATATGCCTCTAAGGGCTTGCTGTTTAATCTGCAAGAGATTTTGCAGCCCATGGAAGAGGACGGAACCCTGCTTTCCAACATCACAACAGCCTATGAAGAGGCGGATGGAAGACGGTATGCGGTGCCGCTGCAATTCGGATTATTGTTAGCTGTCGGCAGGGATGTGCAGCCGGAGGAAATGAGCAGCATGGATGCTATTGCAAAGGCGGTATCCGGAAAGACGGAGAGTTATCTGGGAGACCGTACCTGCGGCGAACTGGTGGAAGAGTTCTATCCCCTGATTGTGGATGATATTTTACAGAACCGTCAGGTGAATCGTGATACCTTACGCCCCTGGCTGGAAGATTTGAAGAAGATTGCGGATAACTGCGGTATCCTGCCTTCCAGAAAAGAAGGCCGTGCAGCGAATATCTGGGATCTGGGATCTGATGTGAAACTGGTACTTCAGGAGACTGACGGCTTTAATCAGGCAATGACACCCTATGCTGTGGCAGAACTGTTAAATGCCAATGTGGTATCCGTGGAAAATGCATTTTATCCGAAGATGGTCATTGGAATCAACAGCCGGAGTGAACACGTGGAGATCGCAAAGGATTTCCTGCGGTTTGCTCTGTCCGAAGAATTGCAGAGAGTGGATACCTATGAGGGATTCCCTGTCAATGCAAAAGCGTTGGAGACGCAGGCTGCAGCAGACCGCAGCATGGCGGAAGCCTATACCACCTATGATATCGACGGCAGTACCGCAGAGTTCGCCATCAAAGCCTACTCTGAGGAGACCGCGAACCATCTGATGGAGCTGTGCAAGGCAGCCACCCTGTGCCTTAAGGAAGACACTCAGATCGAGACTTCCCTGACCGAGAGCTTACAGGCATACCTAAACGGGCAGGCGAGTGTGGAGGAAGCCATGGATGCGGTGGAAGGAAGCCTGAAGATGTATCTGGCGGAGTAGCGCTCCGCCCTTAAAAAAGAGAGGTGCCCTAACCGGCACACCTCTTTTTCAACATAATACCGCCTGACTGGCAACAGTGTCTGTGCAAGCGGTACGTTCCTTGCAATTTTCTATATTTGTTAGATTATTACCGCCGAAATTATTGCATTGGATTTTGAGGCGGTAATAGGACCAGGAAAAAAAGTATATATCAGAAATCATCCTCTTCAGCATTGTCATTCCAACCGGAAGTTATGTGAAGTTCACCGGTTTCCAGATTCATAGACATATTGTCACCCATACGCATATGAAGATTCCCCTCTGAATCAACCCCCATGTTGTCGGAAGTAGGATAGATAAAATTGCCGTCGTCATAATTAAAAATAGAGTTACGCATCTTGTGGATTCTCCTTTTTATTAAAATATTGGTTAAATGTGTCATAGGTTTCAT
>OGHV01001131.1_pt1 | contig 15910 bp, 11 predicted proteins | sample 1571551 | NCBI WGS metagenome assembly OGHV01 (sample SAMEA2581960, study PRJEB24529) | metagenome | biome: Human gut stool | place: China | collected 2011 | reverse complement strand
GTCGTGACGGGCGGCCCGGTCTCCGTCTTCTGGATGTGGGTGATCGCGACCTTGGGCGCGGCGACCGGGTTCGTCGAATCGACGCTCGCGCAGGTCTACAAGGTCCCGAAGAAGGGGGGCGGGTTCGTCGGCGGCCCCGCCTACTACATCGGGAACGTTCTGGGGAGCCCCTTCTTCGCGATGGTCTTCTCGGTGCTGATTTCGATCACCTACGGCCTCATCTTCAATTCGGTGCAGGCGAACACGATCGCCCTCTCGATGCAGACTTCGTTCGGCGTCTCGCCCCTCGTGGCCGGGATCGGCATCGCGGCCCTGACCGGCATCGTCATCTTCGGCGGCGTCATCCGCATCGCGAAGATCGTGGGCTGGATGGTCCCCTTCATGGCGGGCGCGTACCTTCTGCTCGCCTTCATCGTGACGGTGATGAACATCACGATGGTTCCGGAAGTCTTGGCGACGATCGTGCGCTGCGCCTTCGACTTCGACGCCGTGCTGGGCGCGGGCTTCGGCATGGCGCTCATGACCGGCATCAAGCGCGGCCTCTTCTCGAACGAGGCCGGTATGGGCTCGATCCCGAACGCCGCCGCGACCGCGGACGCCACGCACCCCGCGAAGCAGGGTCTCGTTCAGGCGCTGGGCGTCTACGTCGACACGCTCTTCGTCTGCACGGCCTCCGCCATGATCGTGATGCTCTCGCCCGACTGGCAGACGGCGGGCGTGACCGGCATCGAACTCGCGCAGCATTCGCTCGCCGGGCAGCTGGGCGACTGGACCAACGTCTTCATGACGGTGATCGTCCTCTTCTTCGCCTTCAGCTCGATCATCGGGAACTACTTCTACGGTGAGGTCAACATGGACTTCATCTCGCACAGCCCTGCGGCGCTCCCCATCTTCCGCGGCCTCGTCGTGCTGATGGTCTTCTTCGGTTCGATCGCGAGCCTCGGGCTTGTCTGGAACCTCGCCGACCTCTTCATGGCGCTCATGGCGATCCTGAACCTCATCGCCATCGCGATGCTCGGGCGCATCGCCTACGTGGTGCTCGAAGACTACTGCGCGCAGAAGCGCGCGGGCGTGAAGAACCCCGAATTCGACCCCTCGGTGCTCCCGAGCTCGAAGGGCGTCCTCGCGTGGCCGCGCCACCCGGAAGAGGAAATTCAGCAGGAGCGTTGATCGTCCGCTGAAGTGACGGGCAGGGGGCTTCGGTGAAGCCCCTCTCCTCGAAAACGGAAAGCCCGAAATCAACCCATTCGAATAGGTGTTCGGAATTCGTGAACTAATCAAATTTGTTGTGGAACCTCTTCCGTGAAGAGGTTCCCGAAAGCCCGCGCTCCGTTCTTCACTTAGGTTCGGCCGCTTACTTCAGTGCGAAGTGCACCGCCCCCGAGGCGTCTCCGACCTTCTTCGCGGTCTTCCCGGGGTGAATGACGAGCGCGGTCTTCGTCGCTTCGGCCGCGGGCAGGGGCGCGATCGCGGCGCAGGTCCCGTGCTTGCGGCGAAGTTCCTCAATGTCGCCGAACTCGATCGCGTGCTGCGGGCACGAGGCGACGCAGGCGGGCTCGAGCATGAGAAGAACGTTTTCCGGAGCGGTCTCGGCGGCCCTCGTTCTGGCCGTTCGCGGCCGCGTTCGTCGGGGCGCCTTCGGACGCCCGGACCGAGGCCGCTGCGGCGCCCCGCCCGTCACACTTTTCCACGCTTTCCCCGCATCCCCTGCAGAGCGCCCCATCCCGCCGAAACCGCTCCCCCGTCCGCCGCTCTCCCCAAAATCTCCTCCCCGACCGCGCATCCGACGCCTTCCTGCGCCCGCAATCCCCTTTCGCCGACGCGCCCCGAAGGGGCGTTCCGCATCCTCCGAACCCCCCTAGAAGGGACGAGGGTTTCACCTTAACTCATCGCCAACCCATTGATTTTCAAGACATTTGACATACCTCCAACGAGGTATCTCACCCCTCTCTCCCTACACCTCCTCAGGGTTCTTTTGCAAATCGAAGCCTTTTCTTAAACTTCCATTAAGAAAACGCGGCCCCTCGCGTCTTCGTGCGCCCGCTTCTCCCCCGGCGGAGCCGACCCCCATCACGACCTTCCCCGACGATGCGTCCCATCCCCCAGGGACGCCCGGCCGGGGAGGACGCCCGAGAGAGACGGGCGGGGAAGGCCTTCCGGGACTGAAGACGGAGCAGGGCGCCTCTTTGGAGAATCCCCGTATGCATCATCAGACCAAGCACCTCGCCGCCTTGATCGCGGCGATCGGCCTCTCGGCCGCCACCGGCGCCTGGGCCGCCCCCGACCTCTCGGCCTGCCAGACCTGTCACGCCGACCTCACGAAGACGCACGCCTCTGCCGGCCACAAGGACGTCGCCTGCACGACCTGCCACGGCGGCGTGGAGGATCACCTCAAGAACATGAAGCAGCGCCCGACCGTGTCGATGGACCCGGCCACCTGCGGCGCCTGCCACCAGGACCAGTACAAGTCGCTCTTCACCGTTTCCGACCGTCCGGCCCGTCAGTCGAAGAAGGCAGCGGAAGGCCCCGCGCCCGACCCGTTCTTCGACCGCGCCATGGGCGCGCACGGCTTCACGAAGGAACACGACCTTCCGCGCGCGCACACCTTCATGGCGATCGACCAGTTCATCGTCGACCGCGCGTTCGGCGGTCGGTTCGAGCCGAAGGAAGGCTGGCTCTACACGACCTTGGAAGGCGGCAAGTCCTACAAGGTTTGGGACGTCCTCAAAGACAACCATCCTGAAAACAACGAACACAAGCCCTTCAAGCCGGGTACGGCCGCGGCCGGGAACGCCGTCTGCTGGACCTGCAAGTCGAGCGACCTGATGCTCGACTGGGCGTACATGGGCGACAAGGTTGAGGGCGCCGCCTTCAACCGCGGCTCGAACGCGGTCGACGTCGTCCGCAAGGTGAACCACGCGATCAACTGCAATTTCTGCCACGATCCGCACAACACGAAGCCGCGCATCATCCGCGACGCGCTGATCGAATCGATCGAGCGCAAGGACGGCCCGAACGTCTGGCACGAAGTCGCCGCCCACAAGACCGACGTCGAAGTGAAGGACATGGGTGTCCGCGGCTTCACGCGCAAGGTCGGCTACCTCGCGAAGCCCGACGCCAACCTCATGTGCGCGCAGTGCCACGTCGAATACATCTGCAACCCCGGGATCGACGCGAAGACGGGTGAGAAGATCGGCATGGACAACCGCCTCACGAACCACTTCCCGATGGTCAACGCCGACCAGATCGAGGCCTACTACGAGAAGATCGGCTACCGCGACTTCGTGCATCCGCTGACCGGCGCGAAGCTCGTCAAGATGCAGCATCCGGACTTCGAAACCTACTTGGGCAGCAAGCACGACAAGGCGGGCGCCACCTGCCAAAACTGCCACATGCCCAAGGTCAAGGATGAAAAGACCGGCAAGACCTACACCCTCCACTGGGCCACGTCGCCGCGTCACTACCTGAAGGAAACCTGCCTCAGCTGCCACAAGGACAAGACCGAAGCGCAGATGACCTCGGCGATCGACGCGATGCACGGCTACTACACCGGCAAGCTCCGTGAAGCCGAATCCCGCATGGACGAAATGTTCAACACGTTCGAACTCGCGCTCGCCGTCGGTGTGGATGAAAAGGCGCTCGAAGAAGCCCGCAAGCTTCACAGCACCGCCCACATCAGCTGGGAATACTGGACTGCCGTGAACGGCGCCTGGTTCCACAATCCCGACCAGGCCGTCCGTAGCCTCGCGAAGTCCGCGAAGGCCGCCCAGGATGCGACCGCCATCCTCCGGAAGGCCATGGCCGAAAAGCAGAAGAAGTAACGCTTCGATGAGGAACACCGGTCCGGGCGGAGTGCCTCGGACCGGTTCCTCCGAAAACGCTTTCCTCGCCGCCGTGCCTTCGGGTCCGGCGGTTTTTTTCGGAAAACCAACCGCATCCGGCGGACGCCGTCTCAAGGCAACCGCAAAAACCTCCGGACTAAGCCGAAAGATCAGGCTTGGGGCCGAACGGTCCCGGTTCGGCTTCGTGTATATTGGCGTTTCCACCAATGAACCCTTGGCTTTTCCCCGACCCAGCCATGACTTCCTACGCCATGCTCTACGGCCTGATGGGGCTCATGCTCCTCATCGCCATCGCGATGATTGTGCCGACGCTTCTCAAAACGGACGACCTGAAGGACAACGAGGCGGAGACGATCTACCGCGGGCTCCTGAAGGAAGCGCTCCGCGAGGAGAAGTTGCGCCTTGACGAAGAGCTGAGCCGCGGGAGCCTCTCGACGGCGCTTCACGCCGAACTCATGGACGACCTCGCGCGCCGTGCGGTGGAGGAAAACCGCCGGGCGAGTGCCGGGGGCGACCCGCTGGCGACGGAAAAGAAGCCGATGCGCACCCCGATGGCCGCGATCACGGCCGGGGTGGTGGCGCTCCTCGTAGGCTTGTCGGTCGGGATCTACAGCCTGAACGGCGCGCCCGAACTCATGCGCCTCTCGCAGGACCAGAAGGTGTTGGAAGGCACCGCGTCCACCGAAGCCATCGAAACCTACTTGGGCGACAACCCGAAGGACGGCCGCGCGTGGGTGCTTTTGGCGCGCAGGAAGGCCGAAGGGGGCGACTTCGTCGCGGCGTCGGACGCGTACCGGCGCGCCCGCCAGGTGAACGCCAAGGTGGCGGGCGACCCGTCCGTGTCGCTCGAATTCGGCGCGGCGCTCCTCTCGACCGAGTCGCCCGCGCACTTCCGGGAAGCCAAGGACGTGCTCTCCGCGGCGCTTGCGCAGGACCCGGAAAACCTCCAGTTGGTGGAATTGACCGCCATCGCCGCGATGCAGACCTCGGACTGGGATCTGGCGCTCACCAACCTGCGCGTGATTCTGCGCCACATGTCCCCCGACCGCCCCGAGTACGTGCGCTACGAGGCGACCGTGCGGGAGTTGGAGCGCCGGGCCGCGGCGGATGGGGCGGCGCCCGCCCCCGCACCGTAACGCCCGAAGACCCGAATCAGGAAGCACCGCAGGAAACACCGCAAGAAACGCCGTCCGGACACGAGCCCGGACGGCGTTTTCGTCAGGTGCCTTCAGCGGCATTCCGGGGCGGAAATCCTCACTCCGGAAAGGCCTCCGCCATCACGCGTGCCGCATGCGCGAAGCTGTCTTTGAGCACCGCCTCCCCCGGCATCCCCGGCACGGGCACCTCGACGCCCACCGCAGCGTCTTCCGGCATCCTGCGGAGCATCTCGATCAACGGCAGTTCGCCCGCGCCCGGGTACCTGCGGCCCCCGCGGGCCTCCCGGATGAGGCCTTCGAACCCGGCCGGGAATCCGGCCGGGTCGAGAAAGTTCACATCGCCCGCCCGGACCCGCGCGACCAACGCCGGAGCGATCGGGGCGTCCTTCACGCCGTCGCAAAGGTGAAAGTCCCCGAGGAACCGGGGCGAGATCTTCGCGAGGTCCTCGGGCTTCCCTCCCGAGCGCATGAGGTGCACGGCGTCGACCGCGATGGTGCCGTTCGGGCGGTCGGCGAGCCGCACGATCTCGTAGGCCTGCTCCAACGTGCCGATCGTGTGCCAGGCCATGAATTCGAGGTCGATGCGGAAGCCGTACGGTGCCGCCATGTCGCACATCTGGGCGAACACCTCCGCAAACGCCTCCCGGTTCTTCGCGTCGGCGCTCACGCACATGCTCCGGATGCCGAGCTCGCCGCAGGCTTCGAAGAGCCGGGCGAACGCAGAGAGATCGGTGGCATCCGTGAGTCCGAAGCCGTCGACGCCTTGGACGCGCATGCCTTCGTCCGCAAGGAGCCGCTTGAAGGCTTTGAGTTCCTCGCTCCCCGGCTCGAACGGATACGCGACCGAGCCGGGCACGATCGGGTGGATCCGAAGCCCCACGGCGGCGCAACCCGCCCGGCGGGCGGCGGGAACGAGCTCGGCCGGAGGGAGCTCAAGAGCGGTCAAGTGAATGGCGGAGAGTTCGCGCGGCATGAAGGACTCCGAAGGACTGAGGTGTGAGGCTTTGAGCGTAGTCCTTCGAGAGTCCGCCGTCCTACCCCGTGACGCTCCTTCCGGTGCCGTTGGTCATCGCCTTGATCGTGATGAAGAAGCCCACCATCCCCACCTTCATCGCCGGCATCGTCACGGGCGCGCTCCTTGCGGTGGGGCGCTCTCGGGAATTTCCCGGAGAGGGGTGATTTCTTCGAAAACGTTGCGGGGCTAGGCGAATTGTCGGAGAAACCGCTTGGGGGAGAAGCAGAGCGCCATGAGGCGCCATGAGATCCGAAAGGGGGGCGGTCCGCGGAAGAGGCCGATGGGAACGCCCTGGACACGACCGCAGAACGACGCCGTTCGGCCCGGCCGCGAACTCGTACACAAAGTGGCGTTTCCGGAGGGTTCACTTTGAGGCTTCGGCCCGTTATGATCGTCTCCGATCCGGGGAAAGCCCGGGCCGTCCGACCAACCGCGGCCCGGGCCTGAGAGACGCCCGACAAGAATTCAATCTGAGGAGCCTTTTATGACGACCTTCGATGTCTACAACGCCGCGCTGGCCGACGAACTCCTGCCCGCCATGGGTTGCACGGAACCGATCGCGCTCGCGTACGCGGGCGCGATCTGCGCGAAGCGCCTCGGAGGCTTCCCCGAGACGATCCGGGTCGAGGTCTCCCGCAACATCATCAAGAACGTGAAGAGCGTCGTCGTCCCCAACACCGAGGGGCTCCGAGGCATCGAAGCCGCCGTCGTGGCGGGTCTCGTCTCCGCGCGACCGGAAGCGGCGTTGGAAGTCCTCTCGGGCGTGACGCCCGACGAGAAGAAGGAAATCCACGAGCGGCTCGCTTCGCAGAAGATGGAGGTGGTGCCCTCGGACGAACCCGACGTCTTCTTCATCCGTCTGACGACGACCCGCGCGGGGAAGACCGTCACGGTCGTGATCCGCACGTCGCATACGAACGTCACCCGCATTGAGGAGGACGGCGAAGCCGTCTTCCTCAAGAACGACCACGCCGAAGAGGAGGACGCGCCCGAGCTCTGGCACGTTTCGGAACTGATCCGCGCCGCGCGCACGATGCCTCTCGACGTTTCCCGTCCGCTCCTTGAGCGCCAGATCGCCGCCAACATGGCGATCGCCGAAGAGGGGCTCAAAACGCCCTGGGGTGCGGGCGTGGGCCGCGTGATTCTCTCCCGCAACCCCGAAGACCCCGCCGTGCGGGCGCGCGCCTGGGCGGCCGCCGCGTCGGACGCCCGCATGAACGGGTGCGAGCTTCCCGTCGTCATCGTGTCGGGCTCGGGGAACCAGGGGATTACGGCGAGCGTGCCGGTGGTGATCTTCGCGCAGTCGCTCAAATCCTCGGAAGAGGAGCTTCTGCGCGCGGTGCTCCTCTCCGACCTCGTGACGATCGCCCTGAAGCAGGGTATCGGGAAGCTCTCCGCCTACTGCGGGGCGGTCTCCGCCGGGTGCGGCGCGGGCGCGGGGATCGCGATGCTCAAAGGCTACGTCGACAACGAGATCGCCGACGTCGTCTCGAACGCCCTCGCCACGACCTCCGGGTTGATCTGCGACGGCGCGAAGTCCTCCTGCGCCGCCAAGATCGCGATGAGCGTCGAAGGCGCGCTGATGGCGCTCGACATGGTTGCGCAGGAAAAGGTCTTCCGTGAAGGGGACGGCATCGTGCAGCACACGGTGGACGAAACCGCCGAAGCCGTCGGCCGCATCGCGAGCCGCGGGATGGTGATGACCGACAAGGAAATCATCCGGGTGATGCTGGGGCTCTGAGGCCGCAGAGAGAACCGGAAACGATGAGAACGCCCGCTTTTGGGAAGACCCGGCGGGCGTTCGTGCGTGTTGAGCGTGTTGAGGGTGAGTCGGGGCCCTGCGCCCGGGGCGGCTCCCGACCCCGAAAACCGCCGTCAGACCTTCGGCATCATTTCGAACCCGTCCCGGATCCACCACCCGAAGAGCGGGTCGGCGAAGCGGAGCTCCGCGCCGCGGCGCGGGCTCACGGGCCACAGGATGCCCTTCGCGATGAGCGCCGAGCGCGCGCGGGCGACGGTCGACGACGTTCCCAACCCGAAGGTGTCCAACGCGTACGAGGTCGTGAGCTGGCGCTCGCCCATCGCCACGGCCTGAAGAAGGTTCATCTGCCGGCGCGTGAGCGAGGCGAGCCGGTCGGACCACGAGCGGCTCAGTGCGGTGCGCAGGAACTTTTCGGCTTCGAGCAGGTCGTGCTCCTCGACGACCTCGGGCGAGACGAGGGCGAGGTGTCGCACGAAGAGGGCGATCGAGGCGGGGTTTCCCTCGTTGATCTCCGCGAGGCGCCCGGCGAGCCCGGGCGCAATGGACTTCCCCTCGGCGGCAAGGCGCGCGACGAGGTGCCGCGTCCATTCCTCAGCGCTGATGGGCGTGGGCGCCGTGCGGACGACGGTGCCCTGAAACGGTCCGTCCTCATCGAAAAGCGGTTGACTCCTGAGGTTCCCGAAGAAGGCCCAACCGACGGACTTCTGTCGGCGCAGGGCCGCCGCCATCGCGTTCAAGACCGCACGATGGTCGTTTTCGCCCGTGCCCATGCAGCCGGCGAGCGACTCGAGCCGGTCGATGCAGATCATCATCCGGATGCCGCGCTCCAACGCCAAAGCCTCGGGAAGGTCGAAGACGGCCTTCCGAAGGGCGGCGAGCTCTCCTCGGGCCCGCGCGAAGCGGTCGGTGCCGAGCAGGATCCGGAAGTCGTCCGGACCGCCGTCCCCGAGCCGGATGTTGGGCGACCAGGCGCCCAACCGGCGGCGCAGCGCATCGGTGCGCTCCGCTTCCGGGAGCACGCGCATGACGCTCGTGGCGAAGGTGTTGAGAAGCGTCTCCTCGTCGAGGCGGGCGGGAAGGTCGAAGGCGACGACGAAGGTCGAGGTCTCCTGCCGGAGCGCTTGCGCCAGCATGAGCTTGAGCGTCGTCTTGCCGAAGCCGTCGGGCGCGAGGACCGCGGTCGGCTTGCCGGCCTTCATCCTGTTGGCGAGCTTCTCAAGGTCGGCATCTCTTCGGATGAGTTCGGACGAGTCGTGTGGACGAGATGAGCAATGCGGAGTGACTTCTTCCATGGCGGGATCCGGGGCATGACCCGCTTCATCATAGATGCGCCAAGGTCGGGCTTTGTCGCAGTTTTGGGCGCAGTTTTTATCGCTTTTTTGCGACTTTGAGGCCCGGGCGCGGGAAATCGCCCGGCCGACAGGGGCCACCGGGGTGAAGTAGAATCTGTCCCTGCAGGAACTCTCCGGTCGAGGTTCGCTTTCGGCCGGATTGTCGTGCCTCCGCGTCAAGGCGAGGATTCTGCCGTCGCCGCGTCCCTTCACCGGGCCGCGGCGATGCTTTTTGGAGCGTGCCGAGTGTTCGAAGCGTCCTGAGCGTCAGGAACGTCAGGAACGTCCCGGATGTCCGCAGGAGCGCCGTCCGGGTGCGCTCAGTGCTGGAGTTCGGAGAGGAAGACGAGGTCGAGCGTCGGCGCGCGCCGCGCCGCCCAGGTCTTGACGGCGTTGAGGGCGGTGGTGCCGTTCATGCCGCTCATGCCGCTCATGCCGCTCACGCCGCTCATGCCGCTCGCGCGGCCGATCGAGGCGTCGTCGCAGAGGATGACGAGCCTGCGCCCCGGATGGAGTGCGGCGAGGCGGTGCAGAAAGACGATCACGCTCCGGGCCGTGAGAGGCGCCTCCCGGAAGAGGAAGAAGCGCTTGCCTTGGTTGTCGGCGGCCTGAAGCATGACGGAAGGACGGGGGGACGCCTCATCGGCGACGTCGGCGTCTTCGGGGACGTTGAGCCAAAGGATCAGGCCGCGCTCCGACTTCGCTCGGTTCTGCAGGTCCTGAAGAGCCTCTCCGGCCCCGGCGGCCGAGCGCTCGGGGGCCGACTCGAGCGCCGCAACCTTCGGGTGCGGCGGCGTCATCCGCCAGCGCTTGAGGTACCCGCCCGCCGTTCGGACGGCCGCGTCTCCGCCCGTCGCCGAGCGGATGAGTCGGAGGACGGCTTCGCGCGTCCACAGCGAGGGTGAGCCGTCGGGCGAGCGCGGCGCCGAGCGCATGACGGTCCCGCGGATCCGCTGTTCCTCGTCAGGCGTGAGGAGGTGCATCTTCCGGACGGTCTCCGCCTTGGGACCGCGTCGACCGCCGGCGACGGCGGCCGCTTCGCCCTCAGCTTGCGCCGCGCGGAGAACCTTCCAGACCCATTGCCGGCTCATGCCGAGCGTCCGGGCGATGGCGCCCGGCTTCACGCCCTCGGCGTGCGCGGCCAGGGCGCGCACGCGCAACGCCCGCTGCTCGGATTCGGAAAGTCTGCGGCCGTCGGTGCGGGGTTGGGCGGTGTCGGTCATGCGGGGTTCGGGATGGTATGCGGGTTTGCGGGATGATGACGCCGACCTCGGCACGGCCTCATGACGGCTTCACCATGCAAGAGGAAGAAGGCGTATGATTGCCGACGTAGTAACTCTTCGGCGAAGTTCGCTTTCAGCCGAAGAGATGTGCCGTCAAAGGATACTGCCTTCGCCGCGTTCTTCTTTGGAGAGCGCGGCGATGTTTTTTCCGGGGTGACTGCCCCCGCCGAAGCCTCACCCCTCCGTAATTTCGCCCGCTTCGTTCTTCACCCGCGGCCACGGCATCGCCTGCCAGGACCCCTGAAGGAGTTCCTCCAGAACGGCCCCGTCGCGGCGGATCACCTCGCGGGCTTCCTCGACGCCCACGGCCAGAGCGGAAAAGACCCGCCCGAAGAGGAGCGACGCCGCCCATTCGTTCCAGTTGGCGGCGCGCACCGACGCCTCCACCGAGACGCGCTTCAACCACCACGCGGCCTGTTCGTCGACGAACATCTCCGCGTCGACGGCATCCAAAATCAACGCGGCCGCGTTCGTGAGGTCAAGCGCCCTGAGCTGCGTCCAGTCGACCGCGTCGCGGAAGTAGTCCGTCATCATGCGGCGGCGCGTGACGGCGCCGCGGCGCTCGGAATCCTTGGCCGGCATCGTCTCGAAGCCGCCCCAACCCAAGGCCATGTCGTTTTTGAGCAAAGCGTCCGGGGAGGCCGCCGACTGGATCCCGCGCCAGAGGCTCGCGACGCCGCTCCCTTCCGAGAGCGTCCGGAAGCGCGCGTGGAGGTCCTCCGCGCTCATGATCCCGAGCTCCTGCGAGAGGTGATGGAGAAGCTCCGAGGGCGAGCGGTCCTCCGTGCGCGAGGCCGCGAGAAAGAGGCGCATCGCCCGCGCGTGCGCGACGACCGGTAGGTCGTCGAAGGCCGCGGCCTTCGCGGCCGGGCGCGGGATGCGCTTCAGACGCTCGAGCGTTCGGGTGAGCTCGCCCAAAAGTTCGGTCATCTCGGCGGAAGGGCTCAGGGTGACGAGGGTTTCGGTGTCGGTCATGATCGAAAGGAGTCTCTCGGAGTCTTTCTCGGGTCTCTTTGCGCAAATGATCTCACGCCTGCGGAGGTCTGCGAAGGCCTGCGCCTCTACGCCTTCGCGCCGCGGCGCTTCACGAGCGTGACGGTCATCTCGCAGGGCGAAGCCTTGCAGTGGAAGTCCGCGCGGAAGAGGTCGCCCGCGCTGTCTTTGAGCATCAGGGGTTCCGGCCTGAAGGCGTCGCGCCCCAGGGCTTCGACGCGCTCGGGCTGAAACCGCATCGTCTTGGGACAGCGGTTCAAGGCCGCGCGGATGCAGTGCCGGCACGTCATCAGCGCGGCGTCTTTGACCGGTTTGATCTCGAAGGCGGGCGCCAAAACCCGCGCGCCGTGCGCTTCGTAGAAGGCGCGCGCGGAGGCGTTCGCGACGTTCGCGCGGAAGTCGAGGAATTTGTCGGGGTACGGGGCGTGCGGGTCGACGGGCGCGCGCTGCGGGCGCAGGCGGGAGGCCGACCTCATCGCGTCGAACTCTTCCACCGCCGCGCGGCGCAGTTGGTTCGCGACCGAGGCCGGCACGAAGACGTCGAGGTCTTCGGGGACGAAGACCTCCGCCGCTTCGTAGATCGTGCCGCCGAGGCGCGCGAGGTTGGTGCGGAGCGTCTCGCGGTTCTTCACCGGGTCGGACGGCGCGTCCAAGTCCATCGCGACAGAGGCGGACGCGCAGTGCGTCCCGTCCGTCACCATGAGGTCGAGCCCGTCCTCGTGCGTCGAGAAGATCATCGTGACGGGAATGAGGCGCTCGGCGCTCTTTTGCGACAAAAGCTTCAGGAAGCTCTGGTCGCGGTTGCGCCAGAGGCGCGTGCCGGGTTGGAGCCCGGCGAGCGAAAAGGGCGCTTCGCGGGTGAAGAGCGCGGTGAGGCCCTGGTCCTTGGCGTTCGTCTGTCCCTTCGCCGGGGCCTTCCCGACGGGCTTCCCGAACTTCTCCTTCCCGCCCTTGAGGCTCTTCCGGGCGGTCTTCGACGCCGCACCGACCGCAGCGGACGCGGAACCGGCGGGTTCCGCGCGGTTCACGTGAAAGCCGAAGACGTCGCCCTCGTGCGCGTAGGTGAGCCCGTCCGCGTTCGAGACGGCGACGCCCTTCGCGGGGCGCATCAGGATGCGGTCCGATTCGATGCGCACCACTTCGCCCACGGCTTCGCCGGTGTGCTTCGGGGTATCGAGCTGCGCGAGCGCGTAGGGTTGGTCGAACCTGCGGCCTTCAATGAAGTAGTCGGTCGACGAGCGCGAAAACGACTTCGCCGGGTCCGGCGTGAAGGTGAAGACGGAGCGCCCCACGGACGAACGGCTCAATTCCGGCCGACGCGCGATGATCGCATCCAACGCCTGCCGGTAGTGCGCGGTGATGTTCTTCACGTAGTCGACGTCCTTCAAGCGCCCCTCGATCTTGAAGGAGGAGGCCCCGGCGTCGATCAACGCTTCCAAGTGGTCGGTCTGGTTGTTGTCCTTCAAGGAGAGCACGTGGCTCTTCTTCGCGATCTGTTCGCCCGCTTCCGTGAAGACGTCGTAGGGGAGGCGGCAGAGCTGCGCGCAGGCGCCGCGGTTGGCGCTGCGGCCCAACATCGCTTCCGACATGTAGCACTGGCCGGAGTAGCTGACGCACAGCGCCCCGTGAATGAAGCACTCGATGCGGGTTTCGGGCTTCAACGCCGCGCGAACCCGGGCGATCTCGCCCAAAGAGAGTTCGCGCGCCAACACCATCTGCGAGAAGCCCACGGCTTCCAAAAACGCCGCCTTCTCGGGCGTGCGGATGTCGCACTGGGTGGAGGCGTGAAGTTCGATGCCCTGAGGGAGCGGGCCGTTCAGCAACCCCATGTCCTGCACGATCAGGCAGTCGGCACCGGCCTTCGCCACGTCGAACGCGAGCTCCCGCGCCTTTTCGATCTCGTCGTCGGAAAAAAGCGTGTTCAACGCCACGAAGACCCGCGCGTCGAACCGGTGCGCGTAGGCACAGAGTTCGGCGATGTCCTCCAACGTGTTCCCCGCCGCCTGACGCGCCCCGAAAGCGGGGCCGCCGATGTAGACCGCGTCCGCGCCGTGGTCGATGGCGGCGAGCCCGCAGGCGAGATTCTTGGCGGGCGCCAGGAGTTCAAGAGCGTGTTGGGGAAGCATGGGGGTCGGTGTCGGGCTGAAATGCGGTGGTGCGGGGAAATCGGGGGAAATCGGATTGAGGAGGCATTGTACGGAAGCGGGCGCTTCCCCGACGAGGAAAGCGCCCGCGGAAGTTGTCGCAAAGGGCAAGGCGTAGTCTTTTTAGGGCTTCTCCAGCCCTCTCAACCGTCCCGCCTTCGCCTCCTCCCGTCTCCGCCTTACTTCGCCGTCTTCGGGCGAGGCCCCTTGTAGGCGCAGCGCTCGACGGCGAGGTACTTGCCCAGCTCCTCGTCCCCGGCGTTCTTCGCGAAGTCGGCGGGCGAGAGCCCGCGGTCGGTGCAGAGGTCGCGGTAGGCCCCGGCGCGCAGCAACGTCATCACCGCGGCGCGGTCGGGCTTCCTCGCCGCCATGTGAAGCGCCGTCACCCCCGCCGTCGTCTGGGCGTTGACGTCGGCGCCCTTCTCGATCAGCGCCTTCACGAAGTCGTCCCGGCCCTCGGTCGCGGCGTAGTGAAGCGCCGTCCAGTTCTTGGCGCCGTTCACGTCCGCGCCGCGGGCGAGCAGCGCCTCGAAGATCGGCTTCTGCCCCTTGAAGACCGCAAGCATCAGAGGCGTCTCGCCGAAGCGGTTGGCGAGGTTCGTCTTGAAGCGCGGATCGTCCATGATGACGCGGGCGACTTCGGGCGCGTCCGAGCGCATCGCGTAGGTAAAGAGCGTGTCCCCGTTCTCCATGAAGAGGTTGGGGTCGGCGCCCTCCGACAAAAGCGCCGTGATCTGTGCGGTGCTCCCGTTTCGCGTCGCCTGACGGAGGTCGTCCTCGGGGGCGGCTTGCGCGGCGGAGGCGAACCCCAAAAGGGCGGTGAGGAGAAGCGCCGCGGTGCGGGTGGAAATGCTGGTCATGGGGATGTCCGGGTGAGAAGTGCCGCAGGGCCGAAGGCCTCGGAAGATGCCGAGTTTTCGGCGGAAACTCCGGAAAGCTTAGCAAAAGCGCCGCGGGGCGGAAGCCCGGCGGCGCGGTGCGGGCGGCCTGAAAGCCCCCGAGAACGTATCCGATTGTCAGAGGTCCGGGAATTGGGCCGCGGGATGGGCTCAGACGCGGAAGAACCGGCGGCTGTTCGCCGTGATCTGCGGGAGAACTTCGTCAAGCGGCAGCCCCTTCACGTCCGCGATCGTGCGGGCGACTTCGAGGCAGTACTGCGGCTCGCAGCGTTTCCCCCGGTAGGGAACCGGCGCCATGTAGGGGGCGTCGGTTTCGATCATGAGGTTCGCGAGCGGCACCGCGCGGGCGACTTCGCGCAGCGCGTCGTTCTTTTTGAAGGTGAGGTTCCCGGTGAAGCTCACCATGCCGCCGGCGTCGACGACCGCGAGCGCCGTCTCGGCGTCGCCGCAGAAGCAGTGCATGACGAAGCCCATGTCGCCCGCGCGGGTTTCGCGCAGGATCTCCAGCGCCTGCGCTTCGGAGTCGCGCGCGTGGATGATGAGGGGTTTGCCCGCCTTTCTCGCCGCGGCGATGTGGGTGCGGAAGCGCGCCCGCTGCCAGTCCAGAGGTTCTTTGCACCAGTAGAAGTCGAGCCCGGTCTCGCCCACCGCGACCATCCCCGGGCGCGAGGCGACTTCGGCGATTTCGTCCACGTCCGCCTCACGGTGGTCCGGATACTCGGGGTGCACGGCCCAGGCGCCGAAGAGAAACCCTTCGTACTGAGGGAGCAGGGCGGCCAACTTCGGGAGGTCCTCGTCATCGCAGGCGATCGTGACGGCGGCGGTCATCCCGGCCGCCTTCATGCGGAGGACGATCTCGTCGCGGTCCTCGTCGAACTGCGGCGCGGTGAGGTGGCAGTGGGTGTCGATGAAGGCGGGCAGGACCGTGCGGCCCTTCGCGTCGAGCACCTCCTCCCCTTCCGGGACGAGCAGCCCCAGACCGACAGCGGCAATTTTTCCGTCGCGCAGCCAGACCTCAATGGCCTTGCCCGCGCTGTCCTTTGCGTTGCGGATCAGCATGGTGGGAACCTCCTTAAAAATAGGAAACTTTGTCATAGCTGAGAGTGTAGGGGCGAACATTGTTCGCCCGTCAACTTTGCGTGGTTGAGCTTCTGCGGGAAAGCCGCGCATGAGGCAAACGGCCTGCGGGCGAGCAATGCTCGCCCCTACAAAGCCCCATGCAAAAACATCCCGCAGGGATATTTTTGCAAAAAAAAACTTTTCCCCAAAAGGGAAAAGTCAAAAAGTCACACACAAAGCAACAACGGGAAAGAACACTGTGCCGTGATTTTTAAAGACAGAAATAAAACGCATCATCCCGGCACACTCCTTCCTATGGCTTTACCTACGTTTTACTTATTGTACCATGCAGGGACGGCGGTGTCAATGCAAACGGGCTTTTTGCAAAAGTAAGGATTTTATAGATTTTTGCGCTGACTTTTGGA
>OGHV01001116.1_pt1 | contig 16045 bp, 9 predicted proteins | sample 1571551 | NCBI WGS metagenome assembly OGHV01 (sample SAMEA2581960, study PRJEB24529) | metagenome | biome: Human gut stool | place: China | collected 2011 | reverse complement strand
TGGAATATGACATAGCAATCATAGGCGGTGGACCTGCGGGTTACACCGCCGCCGAAAGGGCTTCGGAGAATGGATTAAAAACGATCCTTTTCGAGAAGAACGCTATCGGTGGCGTCTGCCTAAACGAGGGATGTATCCCGACAAAAACTCTTTTATACTCCACCAAGATACTAGACAGTATCAAAAGTGCCTCCAAATATGGTATAGTGGCGATGAAAGACCCAAGTTTCGACTTGGCAAAGATTATCGACCGGAAGAACAAGACCGTCCGTAAACTTACGCTCGGGGTAAAAGCCCGGCTTACGGGTAACGGCGTCACCATCGTAGAAGGAGAGGCACGAATCACCGGAGAGGAGTTTGGAAATATACGGATTCACTGCGATGGAAAAGAGTATTTAGTGAAGAATGTGTTAGTATGCACAGGCTCTGAAACCGTGATCCCTCCTATCAAAGGGTTATCAGAGGTCAAGTATTGGACTTCCCGGGAAGCCCTTGATCTCAACGATTTGCCAAAATCGTTAGCGATTATCGGTGGTGGCGTGATCGGAATGGAGTTCGCCTCATTCTTTAACAGTATGGGCGTAAAGGTGAAGGTAATCGAGATGCTACCCGAGATATTAGGGAATATGGATAAAGAAACCTCAGCGATGCTTCGATCCGAGTATAAGAAAAAAGGCGTAGAGTTTTTCTTGAATACCAAAGTTACAGAGGTATCGGCAGAGAAAGTCTTTGTTGAGAAAAACGGCAAGGCAGACACGATTGAAGCCGATAAAATATTGGTGAGCGTGGGCCGCCGTCCGATTCCAAAGAGTCTGGGACTAGAAAATCTAGCGATCGAAATACAAGGGGCCGGTGTAAAGGTAAACGAACATATGCTGACTTCCCATCCACATGTATATGCGGCTGGAGATATTACCGGTTTTTCCCTGCTGGCACATACGGCTTACCGGGAAGCGGAAGTTGCCATACACCATATCCTAGGCATACCGGACGAGATGAGCTATAAAGCCATTCCGGCGGTAGTTTATACGAATCCGGAATTGGCGAGCGTGGGTAAGACAGAAGAGGAATTGGTAGCGAATGGGGAAAGTTTTCGTGTTCAAAAGATCCCGATGACCTATTCCGGACGTTTCGTCGCAGAGAACGAGAATGGTAATGGTTTATGTAAACTGATCACGGACGACGAGGATCATATCATCGGTTGCCATCTACTAGGGAATCCGGCATCCGAGATTATCGTCACCGCCGGAATCGCTGTCGAGAATGGTTATACAGTCGATGAATTTAAGAAAAATATTTTCCCGCATCCGACAGTCAGTGAGATCCTCCACGAAAGTTTATATATCTAATAAAACGCCTAACTAAAACAGTTTCCTGATGCTTTGCATTCACAATACACAAACGGATCCATACTTCAATTTGGCCGCCGAAGAGTATCTGCTCAAGAATTTCAAAGAGAATATTTTCATGCTTTGGCAGAATGAACCATCAATCGTGATCGGTAAGCATCAGGATGTATGGGCCGAGGTAAATCTCAAATTCGTACAAGACCAACAAATCAAGATAGCGCGCAGGTTTTCCGGTGGTGGTGCCGTTTACCATGATCCGGGAAACCTGAATCTTACATTTATAGAGACCGGCCAGATTATGCAGACTGATAAATATACCATCCAGATCATGAATTTTCTCAAGACATTGGGAGTACATGTCGAGGTGGATGAACGGAAAGGATTAACTATCGGAGGATTTAAAATATCGGGTAGCGCACAGAGTATCCATAAGAATCGGTATATGCACCATGCTACCTTATTGTTTTCCACCGATCTGGATAGGCTCGTCACCTCCTTGAAAAGTACATCCCATCAAACACCAAAGAAAACAGGAGGTAAACGATCGACATTCGTTAAATCTGTACGGAGTCCGGTCACGAATATCAGCGCCCATCTTCCGGCTTCTATCTCCATCCAGCATTTTAAGAAAGCGCTTCTTTACTATTTCACGATCAATAATCCCGGCATACAGGATTATTCCTTCACGCAAGCAGACTTGGAAGCCATCTATCGGCTTAAAGAGCAGAAATATGCTACAGCCAGCTGGAACTTTAACACTTATACACTATAATACAGAAACTTACCTTCTTGATCTTTGTTCTTATTATATACCGTTTGTAGAGACGGGGCACGCCCCGTCTCCCCACTATATAACAGTAATTAAAAAATCAAAATATGGCTACATTTGAGATAAAGATGCCTAAGTTGGGCGAAAGTATTACAGAAGGAACCATCATCTCATGGTCGGTAAAGGTAGGTGATACCGTAGAGGAAGATGATGTCCTTTTCGAAGTAAGCACAGCGAAAGTAAGCGCTGAGATTCCATCCCCCGTTGAGGGAAAAGTAAAACAACTTCTTTTTAATGAGGGAGACACCGTAGCGGTCGGTACAGTCGTAGCGATCCTTGAGATCGAAGGTGAAGGAGAGGATAACGGAGCTCAGCCGGAAACCTCGGAGGCTACTCAACCGAAAGAACAAGTCCCCGCCCCCGTCCCAGAGGAATTATCAAAGAGTTCCCAAGAGGAAGATCGTTGGTATTCTCCCGTCGTATTGCAATTAGCGAAAGCTGCCGGTGTATCGCAAGATGAACTGGATCATATTCCGGGTACCGGATATCTGGGACGTCTCAGTAAGAAAGATATTCAAACGTATATCGATCACAAAAATAAAGGTACGGAAATGCCGAAGCCGAAACAGGCTCCTGTTTCTTCCATGCAGCAAACGGCTACGAGCACGCCGACAATTACGGTAGCGCCGCCGACCGCTCCTTCCATGCCTATGACAGCGGCCACTCCATCCGCTCCACTCGCCCAAGGAGACGAGGTGAGAGAAATGGATCGTGTGCGTAAGATCATTGCGGACCATATGGTATTATCGAAAAAAGTATCTCCGCATGTGACGTCGGTTATCGAGGTAGACGTGACCCGACTGGTTAACTGGCGTAAAAAAGTGAAGGATCAATTCTTCAAGCAAGAAGGCATCAACCTAACTTATATGCCGGCTATTACCGAAGCGACCGCCAAAGCGTTGAAAGCCTATCCATTAGTAAATTCATCCGTGGACGGTTACAATATCATCCTAAAGAAGCCTATTAATATAGGTATAGCGGTTTCCTTAAACGACGGAAATTTAATTGTCCCGGTTATACACGATGCCGATAAGCTGAACCTAAGTGGCCTCGCCTCACAAATAGATACCTTGGCGGCTAAAGCCCGTGAGAATAAGCTCGCCCCGGATAGCATCCAAGGCGGAACGTTCACGATTACGAATTTCGGAACCTTCAAGAGTCTGTTCGGCACCCCGATCATCAATCAGCCTCAAGTAGCGATCCTAGCCGTCGGTTATATCGAGAAGAAGCCTGCGGTAGTAGAGACGCCCGAGGGAGATACGATCGCTATCCGTCACAAGATGTACCTCTCACTCTCCTACGATCATCGTATCGTGGACGGAGCTTTGGCGGGAGCCTTTTTACGTTCCATCGCCGACGAACTAGAGAATTGGAACGCTTAATACATTATATAATAGAACAACATGAAAAAGTATGATATAAAAACAACAGATAAGGAGACTCTCAGGAAATGGTTTTACCTTATGACGCTCGGAAGGGCGATCGATGAGAAGGCTCCCTCCTATTTATTGCAATCTCTCGGCTGGTCTTATCATGCCCCGTATGCCGGGCACGACGGGATACAACTCGCCATGGGACAAGTATTCGATAAGGACACGGACTTTCTCTTCCCCTATTACCGGGATATGTTGACGGTTCTCTCAGCGGGAATGACCGCCGAGGAGATCATCCTGAACGGTATCTCCAAGGCGACCGATCTGACCAGTGGCGGCCGCCACATGTCTAACCACTTCTCTAAGATGGAATGGCATATCGAGAACGTTTCTTCCGCTACGGCGACTCACGATCTCCATGCCGCCGGCGTGGCACGGGCGATGGTTTACTATGGACAGAAAGGCGTAGCGATTACCTCGCACGGTGAATCGGCCGCTTCCGAAGGCTATGTGTATGAGGCAATCAATGGCGTCAGCAATGAGCGACTGCCGGTTATCTTTGTCTTCCAAGACAATGGATATGGTATCTCTGTCCCCAAAAAGGACCAGACGGCCAATCGTAAAGTTGCCGATAACTTCTCTGGCTTCAAGAATTTACGTATTATCCATTGCAATGGAAAAGACGTGTTCGATTCCATGAATGCCATGACCGAGGCCAAAGAGTACGCGATCGCCAACCGGACTCCCGTGATCGTTCAGGCCAATTGCGTACGGATAGGCTCCCACTCAAACTCCGATAAACATACCTTGTATCGTGATGAGAACGAGCTTACCTATGTAAAATCCGCCGATCCTTTATACAAATTCCATCGCATGCTGATTCGTTACGAGCGTTTCACCGAGGAAGAATTGAAAGAGATCGCGGATCTAGCGGCTAAAGACCTGAAAGCCGCCAATCGGAAAGCGATGGCCGCCCCCGATCCCGATCCGTCTACCGTCAAGGATTACGTCCTTCCGGAACCTTATCAACCTCAAAAATACAAAGAAGGTGTTCAAAACGAGGAAGGAGAGAAAGAAACGCTAGTTACGGCGATCAACAAGACGTTGAAAGCGGAGTTCCGGCACAACCCGGATACGTTTATCTGGGGACAGGATGTAGCCAATAAAGAAAAGGGTGGCGTATTCAACATCACCAAAGGCATGCAGCAAGAATTCGGTATCGAGCGAGTCTTCAACGCCCCTATCGCCGAGGATTATATCGTAGGGACAGCGAACGGTATGTGCCGCTTTGACCCGAAGATCCATGTAGTGATCGAGGGTGCGGAATTCGCCGATTACTTCTGGCCGGCCGTCGAGCAATACGTGGAATGTACGCATGAGTATTGGCGCAGCAACGGGCAATTTACCCCAAACATCACTTTGCGCCTAGCCTCCGGAGGCTATATCGGAGGAGGGCTTTATCATTCCCAGACCATTGAGGGCGCATTGACCTCATTACCCGGTGCCCGGATTGTTTATCCCTCTTTCGCGGATGATGCCGCCGGACTGTTGCGGACGAGTATGCGTTCTAAAGGCTTTACGCTCTATCTGGAACCGAAAGCGCTCTACAACGCGGTAGAAGCCTCCACCTTTGTCCCCGAGGATTTCGAGGTTCCGTTTGGGAAAGCCCGTATCCGCCGTCCGGGAAAAGATCTGACGATCATCACTTATGGCAATACGACCCATCTTTGCCTCAACGTAGCCGAGCTTCTTTACAAAGAAAAAGGCTGGGAACTGGAGGTTATCGATCTTCGTACCTTGATACCATTGGATAAAGAGGCGATCTTCAACTCGGTGAAGAAAACCAGTAAAGTATTGATCGTACATGAGGACAAGGTCTTCTCTGGCTTCGGAGCGGAAATTGCCGGTATCATCGGCTCGGAACTATTCCAGTACTTGGATGCTCCGATCCAACGGGTAGGTTCCCTATTCACTCCGGTTGGTTTCCATCCGGTCTTGGAACGGGCCATCCTCCCCAACGAGGAGACCATCTATCATGCGGCAAAAGAACTGCTGCTTTATTAGATCCACATTCGTTAAATCTTTAAAAGCATCATAATGAAAACAGGATTATTTTACGGAACGGGCACAGAGAAAACAACCTTTGTCGCCAATAAAATAAGAAAAGCTTTCGGGGAGGATCAGATCGATATCATCCCTATTGAAAGCGCATGGAAAAGAGATTTCGAGGCTTACGACCATATAATCGCAGGAACCTCTACTTGGTTCGATGGCGAACTTCCCACCTATTGGGACGAGATCATCCCGGAACTGGTCACTTTAGACCTTAAAAATAAGAAGGTCGCTATTTTCGGTCTTGGAGATCAAACGAATTATCCGGATAATTTCGCCGATGGAGTCGGCATATTGGCGGACGCTTTCACCTCCTGTGGAGCGACTTTAGTAGGCGAGACCTCTTCGGATGATTATTTCTTTAATGCCTCCAAAGCCTTGAAAAATGGCAAACTACTAGGCTTAGTCCTCGATTTGGAAAACCAACCGGATCAAACCGACAAACGAATCGAGCGATGGGTGAAGCAATTGAAGGAGGCGTTTGGATAAAGAAGAATGCATCTTAAACTCGTAAACGAGAACTAAACAGAAAGCGTAACGAATCACTCCACGGGTTTGTTACGCCTTCATTCTATACACCTGTCTTTCATACACATACTGTGCCAACATCTACCATCGCCTTGGCACAGCTGTGCCACGCTGATGGCATACCCGTGCCATAGTGATGGCAAGCCCGTGCCACGCCGATGGCACAGCTGTGCCACCTAGATGGCAAACATACTTTATTAGCGAGACACTAATTAGTTAAACATTTGACTAATCCGAGAAAAAACGCTATCTTCGCGCCCAGCAAGTTTAAAAGAATTATAAGTAATGGTAGAAGGTAAAGAATTCCGGGAACTTATGTTACAAGTTGTCCGCACACGCATGGCATTTCGTCGGTCTATGCAACGAACGCTGAAAAAGAACAACGCCGGTATAACATTTGAGATGCTTCAAATCTTGAGTTGCCTATGGCACGAACAAGGTATCACCCAACAGGTCTTGGCAGAGAGAACGGCAAAGGATAAGGCTTGTCTGACAAACCTAATGAACAATTTAGAGAAGAAAGGCTACGTCCATCGGAAAGAAGATCCCGAGGACCGGAGGAACAAACTGGTTTTCCTAACCCCGGAAGGAGAAGAATTCAAAAAGCAAATTCGCCCGATCCTTGATCAGGTTTATGTACATGCGGAGCATATTATCGGAATAGAGAACGTAGAAACCATGTTATCCGAATTAAAAGCAGTACATAATGTCCTTGAGAATATATAAAAAGCACGTATTGAGCCTCTTTTGTATGACGGTCGCTACATTTCCGGCAATCGCCCAAACCGATTCGCTCTTCTTGACCATCGACCAGCTTTTCGAGAGAGGCGTACGGCATAGTCTGCAGATCCAAGCAGACGTCTTAAAAGAATCGATAGCGCAAGAGAGAACCCATACGGCACGTTCCGCACAATTGCCAGACCTGCAAATCGGCTTGAAAGGTGGATATGTAGGGCAACCGATCCTCTTTGAGCAAGGACTCGCCCATCCGACTCGCCCGGAAGCGCCCGATTGGTCCCAGAACTATGCCATCGACCTTACCCAACCGATATACCAAGGCGGTAAAATCCGGTATTCCATCCGGAAAGCGGATCTGGAGAAAGAAGTCGCCTCTTTACAAACGCTCACAGACCAGAGTGACATTAAGCTCGGTCTATTAAACCAATACATCGGTCTTTTCAGCCTGTTTAAACAACGTGAGGTGCTTTCCCGTAATATCGAGGAATCGGAACGACGCCTGCAAGATATCCGGCGTATGAAAAAAGAGGGACTGATAACCAATAACGACGTATTAAGAAGCGAGATGCAATTAACCAACGACCGCCTATCCTTGCAAGAAACGGATAATAGCCTCATACTGGTATCACAGCAATTGGATATCCTGATCGGTCTCGATGAGAATCTATTGCTCAAACCAGATACCACGTTACTGGACCAAACCGTATCTTTAGAAACTTACGAAGATTATGTAGCCCAAGCCTATTCCAATGATCCGGCGATACGTCTACTCCGGAAACAAACAGAGTTAGCCCAAAACGATATACGTTTGACTAAAGCCTCCTCGCTACCCAGCCTATCGCTATATGCCTCGAACACATTGGCACGTCCGGTCTCCCGAACATTAGCGGATATGTATAACAACAACTGGAACATAGGGCTGTCGCTCTCCTACCCTTTATCCTCTTTATATAAAAACAACCATAAGATAAAGGAAAGCAAATGGATGGTCTCGTTACATAAAAACGAGGAGGAACAGAAAAAGCAGAAAATCCGTATGGAAGTACGCACTGCGTTCTTACGTCATAAGGAGGCTCTACAAGAAGTGGAAGCCTTGAAGTTATGCGTACGGCAAGCTCAAGAGAACTATAGGATCATGCAAAACCGGTATTTAAACCAATTGGCGATCCTAACCGACTTACTCGACGCAAACTCGGTTCTCCTCAACGCGGAGCTACAGCTCACGAATGCCCGTACCCACGTGATTTACACTTACTATCAACTACAGAAGGCTTGCGGCCGTCTCTAAAAAGAAACAACGACTATGGCAAACGAATTAAAAGAGAAACATCAAAGACTAAAGAAAGTAAGGACACGGAATATAGTATTAAACTCCATATGTATCCTTTTAGCCGGTTCCGGCATTTGGTGGACAGCCAATTATTTCTGGCGTTACATCAATTATGAGGTGACAAACGATGCCTTTGTGGACCAATATATCGCCCCACTAAATATACGTGCCTCCGGCTACATAAAAGAGGTCCGTTTCAAGGAACACCAGTACGTTCACCAAGGGGACACACTTCTCATACTGGACGATCGGGAATATCGGATCAAGGTAAAAGAGGCAGAGGCCGCATTGATCGATGCCCAAGGATCACAAGACGTACTTCGTTCCGGTATCGAGACCTCCCATACGAACATCGCCGTACAAGACGCCAACATCGCCGAAGCTAAAGCCAAGCTTTGGCAACTGGAACAGGATTATCACCGATTTGGGCGGCTGCTGAAAGAAGAATCGGTCCCCGAGCAACAATACGAGCAATCCAAAGCCGCTTTCGAGGCGGCGCAAGCCCGATATCAGGCGTTGGTCGAACAAAAGAAAGCCGCTTTCTCCCAATTCACCGAAACCAGCAAGAAGACAACAGGAGCCGAGGCGGCGATCTTACGAAAAGAAGCGGATCTGGATTTAGCGAGGTTAAACCTTTCCTATACCGTTATAACCGCCCCTTACGACGGTCATGTAGGCAGACGGACCTTAGAGCCCGGACAATACGTGCAAGCCGGACAAACGATATCCTACCTCGTACGAGATAAAGACAAATGGATCACGGCCAATTACAAGGAGACCCAGATCCCCCACATCTATATCGGGCAAAAAGTACGTATCAAGGTAGACGCGTTGCCGGGAAAGATATTCAACGGGGAGGTAACCGCAATCTCCGACGCCACAGGCTCCAAATACTCATTGGTCCCGACCGACAATTCCGCCGGAAACTTCGTCAAGGTACAACAACGTATCCCGGTACGGATAGACTTGGAAAATCTATCGCAAGAAGATACGCAATACTTAAGAGCAGGCATGATGGTTGAAACAGAAGCCTTACGCAAATGATCACGATGAAAGAGCTTGGGGCACCGATCCGCCAATGGGTGCCGGACTGGTTAGGATTGATTTGCATCTTCATCGTTATCCTTCCGGTTACGATGCTAAACGGTTCGTACACCGGCAGTATGCTGGAGGTATCAAACACGCTAGGCACGAACACCGAGGATATAACCATGGGATATTACGCGGCAGCGGCGGGAATGGCGGTATCCTATCCGATTATTCCGAAGATATTAGAAGCCTTCTCTATAAAATTCTTATTGTTAGCGGATTTAGTCGCCCAGTTCTTCTTAAGCTGGATCTGTGCCCGCTCCCAGAACGCCGACATATTGATCGTCTGTAGTTTCGCGATCGGTTTCCTGAAAGGGTTTCTCATGCTGTGGTTTATCCGGTACGCACAAAAGATATTCAGCCCTAAAAATATACGTAGCCAATTCTACTCCTACTTCTATCCTTTTGTTTTCGGAGGGGGACAAGCGTCCATGCTTGTTACCGCACAGTTAGCCTACCATTACGACTGGAAATATATGTATTATTTCATGATGCTGATGATCTTATTGGCCATACTAGTGGTAATCATCTGCTTCCGCCATAACCGGCCGATCAAGTCCATCCCCTTGGCCGATCTACACATCCGGGAAATGTTCATCATATCCACCGGATTGTTAATGCTTATGTATGTCATTAATTATGGGAAAGTACTCGACTGGATGGCATCCCCCAAGATTTGCCTTTATATCATGATCGCCCCGATATTGATCGCTTTATTTATTTGGTATCAATATCATTCGGAACGTCCGTACGTGAATCTGGCGCCTTTATACCAGCCGAAAGCCATTATCGGTTATTTCTATATGATGCTTGTCATGTTTTTCAGTACTTCGACTACCTTGTTGACCAGCTACCTGACCAGTATCTTAAAGGTAGACAGTACCCATACCTATTCCCTTTATACTTATTTGCTTCCGGGATATGTCTTGGGGGCGTTCATCTGTTTTTGGTGGTTCCGGTGGCAACGTTGGCGGTTTCGTTTCTTGATAGCGGGAGGAATGAGTTGTTTCGTCCTGTTCTTCGGGAGCCTTTATTTCGGGATCTCACCGGATAGCAGATACGAGATGCTCTACTTTCCTATATTCCTCAGGGGATTGGGCATGATGATTCTAATCATAGCTTTCGCCTTATTTGCCGTGGAAGATTTAAATCCTAAATATTTATTGTCAAACGCTTTCTTTCTCATCATTTTCCGTTCGGTACTATCCCCTATCATGGCGACTTCTTTTTACAGTAATATACTATATCGCTTGGAACAAAAATATATGTATTCCTTATCAGAAACCGTTACGCTGGCCGATCCTCTAGCCGCCTCACGCTATAATCAGGCGTTTGGCAACGCCTTGACCCAAGGGCATCCCTACGACGAGGCAGCGCAAATGGCTACCAATACACTCTATAATACGTTACAGCAACAAAGCTTATTATTGGCGTTAAAAGAGATACTGGGGTATTTATTAGTCATCTCCTTATTCATAGCGATCGTATCTCGTTTTATCCCATTCCATAAAACCATCCGTGTTACATTCGCCAAGACAGGAGATGATATGGTTTGATCAAACTATGCCCGGCTGCAAATCTATCAGCCGGCATCTGCCTTTTTGTCATTTATAGTTTATCCGAAACATTTTGGCATTCGTTTTGTATAGGAATAGGCGGATCTTGAGAATGATCAGGATCAGGAATACGCACAAAATAACAATAAAAATAATAAGATATTCAGACTATGAGCAGTAAACAAGGTAACATCGGAGTAACATCGGAAAACATCTTTCCGATTATCAAGAAGTTCTTATACAGTGATCACGAAATCTTCCTTCGTGAACTTGTTTCTAATGCGGTAGACGCTACCCAGAAGTTAAAAACGCTTTCTTCCGTAGGCGAGTTTAAAGGCGAACTCGGCGATTTGACCGTACAGGTTAAGTTCGATGACAAAACGATCACGATCTCTGACCGGGGTATCGGTATGACAGCCGAGGAGATCGATAAGTACATCAACCAGATCGCTTTCTCTGGCGCCGAGGAGTTCGTTGAGAAATACAAGAACGACGCCGCTTCTATCATCGGTCACTTCGGTCTTGGTTTCTACTCCTCTTTCATGGTTTCCAAGAAAGTAGAGATCGTGACGAAATCGTACAAAGAAGGCGCTGTTCCCATGAAATGGAGCTGCGACGGTACACCGGAATACTCCTTGGAGGAAACGACGAAAGAGGATCGTGGTACCGATATCATCCTGTATATAGACGACGAGAATAAAGATTTCTTGAACAAGGATAAGATCAATGGCTTATTGACAAAATACTGCCGTTTCTTACCGGTTCCTATCGCGTTCGGCAAGAAGCAAGAGTGGAAAGATGGTAAATATGTAGATACGGACGAAGATAACGTAATCAACGACACCAAACCGGCATGGGTTCGCAAACCGGCCGATATGACCGACGAGGATTACAAGAAGTTCTATCGTGACTTATATCCTATGACGGATGAGCCGTTGTTCTGGATTCACTTGAACGTAGACTATCCGTTCATCTTGACCGGTATCTTATATTTCCCTCGCATCAAGAGCAATATCGACTTGCATCGTAACAAGATCCAGTTATATTGCAACCAAGTATTCGTTACGGATTCCGTAGAGGGTATCGTTCCTGAGTTCTTGACATTATTGCATGGTGTATTGGATTCGCCGGATATCCCGTTGAACGTATCCCGTTCCTATTTGCAAAGCGATCAGAACGTGAAGAAGATCTCCAACCACATCACGAAGAAGGTGGCAGACCGCTTGGAAGAGATCTTCAAGAACGACCGCCCGCAGTTCGAGGAGAAATGGGATAGCTTGAAACTATTCATCCAATATGGTATGTTGACTGATGAGAAGTTCTACGACCGCGCGGTTAAGTTCGCCTTATTCAAGGACGTCGAAGGCAAATACTTCACTTTCGAGGAATACAAGAACTTGATCAAGGACAACCAGACAGACAAAGAGGGTAACTTAATCTATCTGTATACCACCAATAAAGACGAGCAATACAGCTATATACAAGCCGCAAAGGACAAAGGTTACAGCGTCTTGGAAATGGACGGACAATTGGATGTACACTTGATCGGACAATTGGAGCAGAAGTTCGAGAAGAGCCGCTTCGTTCGTGTGGATAGCGATACGATCGATAACCTGATCCGCAAGGAAGACTCGAATAAGGTAACCTTGAGCGAGGAGCAGAAAATGGCCATGCAGGAAGTATTCAAGAGTCAGATGCCGAAATTGAACAAGACCGAGTTCTACGTAACATTCGAGGCATTGGGCGAAAACGCGAACCCTGTCATGTTGACACAAAGCGAGTATATGCGAAGAATGCGTGAGATGTCCGCTATGCAACCGGGTATGTCTTTCTATGGCGAGATGCCGGATAGCTTCAACTTCGTATTGAATACGGATCATCCGTTGATCAAGAAAGTATTAACTGAAGAGGAGCAAGCTTGCGACGAGAAGTTAAAACCGATCCTTAGCGATATCAAAGGATGGGAGGCTCGTCAAGCCGACTTACGTGAGGCTCAAAGCAAAAAGAAAGAAGATGAGATCACGGCGCAAGAGAAAGAGGATATGACCAACACCGACCATAAGCTGGATGAGCTTCGTGAGCAACGCAACCAAGTTCTGGCCGAGTACGCCGGCACGAACAAGACAGTTAGTCAGTTGATCGACCTTGCTTTGTTAGGAAACGGTATGCTGAAGGGAGAGGCCTTAAGCCAATTCATCAAACGTAGCGTAGAACTGATCGGATAAACCAATCCTCACATATATAAAAAACCGTTCCTTCTCGGGGGAACGGTTTTTTTAGTTTCAGCCCACGACATCCTCGACCACTTTCCGCAACCTATCCAAGCTCATCTCGCCGGATTGTCTCCACAAAGCCTCCCCTTTCCGTAGCAGGATAAAAGTAGGAATCGATTCCACCGTATACAAATCGGCAAGAGCGCTCTCCTCCTCGATATTGATTTGTACCACTTCTAATTTTCCTTTCTCCAATTCCTTGAACTCCTTCACGATCGGCATCATTTTCTGGCAATGAGGGCACCAATCCGCATAAAACTCAGCCATGACCAAAGCACCGGTCTCCATAACGGTCTTATTCCGCTCTTCCCTATTCAATTCTTTCTCTTTCATAACATCATCTGTTTTAATTGTATTGATAACTCAACAATACGAAAAAACAAAATGTTTATGTTTCTAAAGAAATACTTCTTACATTTGGAGAAGAAAAACAGATTGGGTTCATATGAGGAAAATAACCGTTATCATAGCCTTATTCCTTGCTGCCATTCAGATTGTTTCCGCCCAGAAAGTAGGGTTGGTACTCAGTGGCGGCGGTGCCAAAGGAGCGGCACATATCGGAGTGATCAAGGCGCTGGAAGAAAATAATATACCGATCGATTACATTACCGGTACCTCCATCGGGGCGATTATCGGTAGTTTATACGCCATGGGATATTCCCCCGAGGAGATGCTGGAGCTGATGCTTTCCAAGGAGTTCGCCTATTGGCAAACAGGTACGGTGGAGGAGCAATATACCTATTATTTCAAGGAGCCTTACCCGACCCCGGAATTCGCGCATTTCTCCATCGATATGTCCGATTCCCTACAGATCAAGGCTAGCTTCTTACCGCAAAGCTTGATCAATCCCATACAGATGAATCAGGCGTTCATGGCCTTGTTCTCGCAGGCGACGGCAAAGGCGGGATGGAATTTCGACAACCTGTTTGTCCCTTTCCGTTGCGTGGCCTCGGATATATATACCAAAAAGCCGATCATCTTTAAGAATGGGGATCTGGGAGACGCCGTACGTGCCTCCATGACTTTCCCGTTTTTCTTCCAGCCCATATGGAAAGACAGTATTCCTTTATTCGATGGAGGTATCTACGATAATTTCCCGGTAGGCCCGATGAAAGACGCGTTCCACCCGGATTTCATTTTCGGATCGACAGTATCGGGAGGGAACAAAAAGCCTTCGGAGAATCCTTATAACCAGATCGAGACCATGATCATGCAAAAGACCGACTATGAGGTACCGGAAGAAGATGGCATGATGATTAAATTCAGTTTCCCTACCGTCTCCTTATTGGATTTCCAGAAAGGCAAGGAGCTTATGGACATCGGTTATAAACGTACCCTTTCCATGATCGACTCCATCAAGCAACGGGTTCCCCGGGAAGTGCCGTTAAATGAGGTTACCGAAAGAAGAAAAGCCTATAAAGAGAACCTTCCCCCGCTGATCTTCCGCAATATTTACGTGACGGGCGTATCCGAGGCCCAGCGTAAATACATAGAGGCCCAATTACACAGGGATATCAATAACGAGTTCTCCATGGAAGAGTTCAAGCGGGCTTATTTCAAGATGCTGACCTATTCCAAGATTAGGGAAATCATGCCGCATGCCGTTTATAACCGGAAAGAGAAGAAATTCGATCTTTATCTGGACGTGAAGATGAAAGAAGAGATCACGGTTGGCTTCGGTGGAAACGTATCGTCTCATCAAGCGAATCAATTATACCTAGGATTGGGGTATCAATATCTGGGACGGTTCGCCGCCGACGTAAACTCGAACTTTCAAGTGGGTAACTCCTTTAGTGGTGTCATGTTGAGTGGCCGGATGTACCTGCAAACGCAAATCCCCACTTATTTAAATTGGCAAGGAGTCTTCTCGGACAAGAAATACACGGAAAGCCAATCCCTCTTTTATGAGGATATAGTGCCCGCCATGATTAAGCAGAAAGAACTGTACATGAAACTAAAATTAGGCTTCCCCTTTCTCAACCACGCAAAAGCGGAGATCGGGTTCGCCTACGGACGGCTGAACGATTTCTATTTGCAGAGCACCACGATACCTTTCCCGAACGCCTCTTTCGACCATAGCTGGTACGATTTATTCAGCGGTTCGTTAAGTATCGAGCAAAACTCACTCAACGCCAAACAATACCCGATAAGCGGAAAACAGCAATTCCTAATCGCCCAATACGTAACCGGTACGGAGAAGTACACTCCATCCCCCACTTCCGCCACGACGGAAGCCCCGATTGGTCGCAAAGTGCATAGCTGGCTGCAACTGAAAGGGCGCTGGAACCAATACCAGACGCTGAGCAACCGTTTCAACTTAGGTTATTTGGCGGAAATGGTCATATCCAGCAAGAACCTCATGAATAACTATACGGCTAGCGTATTACAGGCCCCGGCGTTTACCCCGACACCCCATAGCGAGATTGTATTCAACGAGGCGTTCCGGGCGAACCAATATGTGGCTTTCGGGCTTTCCCCGATCTTGAAGTTAAGCAAGCTTCTGCACTTCCGGTTGGATATGTATGGCTTCGCTCCGCTCTATGAAATACAAAAGACGGTACCGGAAAACAACCCGTATGTCGGAATCCCGCATTATGGTAAGTTTTTGCACTCGTTTAATTATATGGGTGAAGCGGCGGTCGTATTGCAATTGCCATTTTTATGTATCAGTCTGTACGCCAACGGATACAGTTATCCGAAGGAGAATTTCAACTTTGGCTTAAACATTGGTTATCTGATCTTCAATCCAAAAATGTTAGATTAAATTCGCAAAAAAGTAGTCGAAACGTTTGCATATTTAAAACAAAAACGTACCTTTGCACTCGCAATCACGAAACAATGGCCGCGTAGCTCAACTGAATAGAGTAG
>OGHV01001111.1_pt1 | contig 16094 bp, 17 predicted proteins | sample 1571551 | NCBI WGS metagenome assembly OGHV01 (sample SAMEA2581960, study PRJEB24529) | metagenome | biome: Human gut stool | place: China | collected 2011 | reverse complement strand
CGGGGTGTGGAAAAATACAACGCTTATATTTTTCCACACCTGTATATAGAAAGTTAGAAAAACCGGTGACAACCCGTCAACCCGTCAAGTAGCGGCACAGGGAAGGCACGGATTTTACTTCCGATCTGTGTCTTTTGTGTGAGAAATTTGAGCGCGTTGTTCTGATTTAATTCGCTCTAAATCAGTGGTAAGTGAATGGAAGAAATCGCGGAGTAACTCGTCCTGCTTCTGCGGGTCGGAGGCAAGCAGGCGGTGGTACACGGCAAGGATGCGACCGAGAAATATCAGATCCGTCAGGAGCCCTTTTTAACTTTTTGAAACGTATGTGCGCTCATCGGCGCCAGGCGGCACAGTTCCTGCGTGGTGAGGGTACGGCCATGCGGCAATACCTGGTGACGCCACGCTTCTAACATCTGTCCTAATTCAATCAATTTTGCTTGTTTCATAGGTTTTTTGTTTTAAAAAATAAAATTATAGTGAATTATTAGTTAAAATATTGCACCTATGCGTGCAATACGGATTTGTCAATTTAACAAAGTTCTGTTACATTCGTCTTGCTGTTTTGAAAAAGTGAAATCGCAGTTTAAAATTAAAAAGTATTGCAAATTTAATAAATCATAAAATAAAACACGAGAAAATGAACAAAATGATGCTAAGTATTTTTAAGGGTTATGCCGACACGGTGCCCGTGTCGGTGACGCTTGATGAAGTAGTCCGCCTGATAAGGGAGGACAAGGTGTTGGCCGACCACACCGAGAAGTACCGTTACTACCGCTCGCAGGGGCAGAAAGCGGCTGCCGACCGGGAAAAGTCGGCCTGCCCCTGCTTTGCCGTGGCGGTTCGTTTTGAGAATGGGAAACGGAAGACCGACATCAGCGGCTGGACGGGCCTCTCGATGGTGGACTTTGACCATTTGCCCGAAGGACGGGCGGGGGAGGTGTTTGAAAAAGTGTGTGCCGACCCGCATACCGTGCTCGCCTATACCACCATCAGCGGGCAGGGGGTGAGGGTGGTGTGCCGCTACTGTCTGGAGGGGGAGACGGCCGATACCGACCGGGTGGCGTGTTACAGCCGGGTGTTCCGCAGGGTGAACGAGTATTATGGGCAACTGACGGGATGCAGTTTCGACCCTGCCTGCAAGAATGCCACGCGATTGAGTGGGCTGGCGCATGATGCGCAGGTATGCTTTCACCCGGATGCGGAGCCTTTTCATTTCAATCCGGTACGGGTGGTGAAACCAGAAACTCCCCGCAGGGGACGGGTGGAGCGCGTGGTGGCCCGTATCCGCAGGGAGCTGGACGAGCAGGGCGTGGTGTATGCCCCGCATCACCATAACGAATACATCATGCGCATGGGCTATTTGCTGAACGAGTTCGGAATACCGTTGGAGCAGGCTATTGGCTGGGCGGACGGACGTTTCCCGGAATACGATGGCGACGTGGCAGCTATTTTCCGCTCGTGCTATGCTGATACGGAGGCGCACGGACGGCGCGAGGCGGAACTGTTTCGTGCCAGGAAGGAGAAGAAGGGGGAAGGACGTTCCCAACTTGCCACGCCCGAGGAGATTGAGCAGTTTCTCGCCACGCAGGCGGAGTTCCGGAAGAACGTGATTACCGGGAAGGAGGAGATGCGGCATCCCGAGGCCGAGGAGTTTGTGGAGCTGACCGACCGCCTGGTGAACTCGCTGTGGAGCCGCATGACCAAGGAGGGGCACACGGTACGCCTGTGCGACGTGCGCTCGGTATTGGAGTCGGAGTTCGTGCCGGAATTCAACCCTTTTACGGAGTATTTCCGTTCGCTGCCTCCGTGGGACGGGGTGACCGACCACATCGGGCGACTGGCGGCCACGGTGCATGTGGAGGGCGACGCGAAACTGTTTGATGATTGTTTCCGCAAGTGGCTGGTGGCCACGGTGGTGTCGCTGATGGTGAAGGAGGTGACGAACCACCAGATTTTAGTGTTAGTGGGGCGGCAGGGCTGTTACAAAACGACCTGGCTGGCGCGTCTGCTGCCGCCCGAACTGCAGCGGTATTTCTGCGTGCGCTCCAACAGCGGACGGCTGACGAAGGACGATAACTTAGCCCTGTCGGAATTTGCCCTGATTTGCTTAGAGGAGATTGACGAACTGCGCTTAGGCGACATCAACCAGCTCAAGGCGATGGTGACTCTGCCGGCAGTAAATGAACGGAGGGCGTACGGGCACTACAAGGAGAACCGCCCGCACATCGCGAGCTTCTGCGGCACGACCAACCAGCCGGAGTTTCTGAACGACCCTACGGGAAGCCGGCGCTGGCTGCCCTTCGCGGTGGAGCACATAGACGACCCCTACACGCACCCCGTGGACTATGCAGGGGTGTACGGGCAGGCCCTGAAGCTGTGGCAGGACGGGTTCCGCTACTGGTTCGACGAGGAAGAAATCGCGCAGGTGAACGCGCGTAACGAGCGGTTTGAAACGGCCAGTCTGGAAACGGACTTGGTGTTGGCCTCTTTTCGTGTGCCGATGCCCGGCGAGGAATGTATGTTCCTGACGGTAGGCGAGATTCTACAGCATATCAGCGGGGGCATGAAAAATCCCCTTAGCTCCGTCAAGGTAGGGCTCGCTCTGCGCAAGGCAGGATTCGAACAACTACGCGTGGCGGGGAAAAGGGGATATCGGGTAGTAATGTACTCATGCGAGGAAGTAAACCGCAACCGTCATGCCATGGGGCGGTTTACTGAAGTGGCTGGCTAACCGTCAGTCTTTCTGTGACAGACCTTCCTTCAGCTGCAGCCAGTATTTTTTGCCTAACAGCATCCAGGCGCCGGTCAGTGCTACGGCTAAGAAAACGAAGCCGACTACAATGACCTTGCGGCTGGTGCCAGAGGGATTCAGGGGAACGACTGCGGGTTCTACTACCGCAAACACCGGCTTTTCTTCCTGCACCTTGGCGCGGGCTACTTGTAGCTGCTGTGCCACTTGGCTGTATACCTGGTAAGCCAAATTCATGTCGTTCTGCAGGCGTTCGCGTTCCGCCATCGTGCTTTGGAACACTACATTGCTGTTGGCATCCACATAGCGGGCGTAGCGCTGCTGGGCGGCATAGTATTCCTGCTGGCGTTCTTTGTAGAGCATTTCCAGATACTGACAGTCTTCCTTGGCCTTACTCGTGCGGTAGGCAGAGATGTATTGCTGTAGTTTGGATACCACAGTGTCGGCCATAGTTGCAGTGATTTTGGGGTCCTGTAAGGTCACGGTGAGGGTGGTAATACCGGTTTTCTTATCAGACTCTACCATAATTGTTTGTCGCAAACCACTTAATTTTGCTGCATCTTCTTTATTCAGTTCAATGGCACCTTCTTGTGTAGTAGTTGTGTCTTCTTTTTCGTCCGTAAACAGGGACTTGATACCGCTAATCGCCATACCAGGGGCTGCTAATACATAACCTATCCAAGAGGACTTCTGTTCGTCCAGATAGGCAGTGAAAGTGGTGTCAATCTGCTTGTCCTGGCTTACTACGCGGGCATTGAACAACTCAAGCAGAAAAGGAGTGGAGGCTACGATATCCGGAGCCAAGGTAGCATTGAGGGCATCAGGGCTGTCGGCTCCTATGCTTCCTCCCAAAAAGGAGGCCGCCATAGTGGCTAAACCGCCACCAGTCTTTCCGCTTCCCATTTCAGGAGAAAGGGTGATGCTGACGGTATATTGCTTGGGCGTGCCTAAAGCGATAAGGATGCCTATTACCAGGCCTACACCTGCTGCCTTGTAGAGGGTCTTGCGGATGGCGAGAACCTGACGAAGGATGCCCATCCAGTCAATTTGCAGTTCATCATCGTCTGCGGGATTGGGCTGGTGGTCAGGGTTTGTATAGTGCTTGTTTTCTTCCATAATTTAATTGAGTTAATAGTTAAAAATTAAAAGTGAAAAACGAGAGTATGTTTACTTTTTAATTTTTAATCAGGTTAGAGATAGTGGCGAACATGGTGGCCAGTGAACCGAAGGAAGAGGCATAACCTAAGATTTCACCTACATTGACTTTCTTGTTCTTCTTGGTCGGCACGATGATTTCGCAGCCCGGCTCAATCTTGTCTTTGTCGCGACCCTTGATGCGGGCTACCTGTCCGTTCATGTAGATGACGAACTTCTTGCTCTTCTTGGCATTGAGGGCATAACCTCCGGCCTGGTCGAGGTAGTAGTTGGTGTTCTTGTCGCTGAGGTAGCCCACGGTGTTCGGCATCATGACGGCGCCGTTCACTTTTACGGTGTTGTTCAGCTTGGGAACACTAAGCACGTCGCCTTCACGCAGCACCAAATCGTACTCACTGCCGGGGTTGGCCACGGCCTTGTCCAACTCGATACCCACGGTGAAGGTGTCTTCCACACGGATGCCCAGAGAGTCCATCATGGCTTCGCCAAACTGGCGATTCATCAGGTCGATAACGTCGCGCATGCGTTTCTTTTCTTCGTCGTTCGCCACGCGGATGAGCTTAGCCCCGCGCAGGTAGGCATTGGGGGTGGCCCCACCGGCTTTTTTGAGCAAATCGGACAGGCGTTCTTCGCGGCTGGTCATGGCGTAGGTACCGCCGAAGATAACTTCACCTTGTATCTGCACGTTCTGCTGTGCCTGGTAACCCGGGCTGCGGCGCACGAATACCTGATCGTAGGGCTGGAGGGTGAAACCCTGCTCGCCGTCGATGACAAAGCCGTCTTTCAGGGCGAAGGTGAACATCTGGCCGATGCTGTCGGTAGATACGGTGCTCTTGGGGTCCTTGATACGGCGGGCTACGTCGACACGTACCGTAGAGGCGGATTCACGTAATCCGCCGGCACGGATAATCAGGTCTTCCAGGGTCATGTTGGCCGAGTAAGTATATTGGTCCGGACGGGCTACTTCCCCGTAGATGCTCACGTCGCCGAAGTCTTCCAGGTCGTGGATGCTGGGAATATAGAGGATGTCATTTTTCTGCAAGGGGATGTCGGGGCTGCTGCCGGCCATGATGCCGCGCACGTCTACGCTGATCATCTCGGTGGTGAGGTCTTCACGCTCGCGCTTCAGCACGGCACGGTTGGTAAAGGCATCGCCGCGCAGGCCCTTGGCTTCGGTGACTAAGGCACGCACGGTGTTGATTTCGCCGTTCAGCTGGTAGAGTCCCGGACGATAGACGGCTCCGCGCACTTCCAGGCGGTTGGTGAAACGCTGAAGGATGGCTTCGGCAGTCACTTCGTCGCCGTTATGCAGGGTGTAGGTGCCGAAGTTGATTTCTTTTACGGTGTTGATTTCATATTCCTCGCCGTTCTGACGGATGACACGCAGGGAGCGGGTGTAGGCATCGGAAGAGAAGCCGCCGGCGTAGTTGATAAGGGTGGCCAGGCTCTCGTTGTGCTTCATTTCGTACTTCATGGGGCGTTTTACGTTGCCCTTGATTTTCACTAAGGCCTCGTAGGCGGGTACGATGACCACGTCGCCTTCCTGCAGGCGGATGTCGTCCTGCGTCTTGCCTTTCATGATGAAGTCGTACACGTCGACCTTGGCTACGGTCTTGCCGCCGCGCGTTACCTGCACGTTACGCAAGCTGCCGATGGGGCTTACACCGCCGGCACGGTAGAGGGCATGGAACACGGTGGAGAAAGACGACAGGGCGTAGGTGCCGGGCTGTAGCACTTCGCCCATCACATTGATCTGGATGGTGCGGCTGTTGCCTAAGGTCAGGCTGATTTCGAGGTCCCCTCCGGGGGTGTCGAGCCCGCTGTAGGTCTTGCCGAGCACGCGCTTCAGGTGTTCGTTGGCCTGGCTCACGGTCATGCCGCTGAGGTTGACCGGACCGATTTTCTCAATATTGATGGTGCCGTCGGGCGAGATTTCCTGACGGATGGTGTTCTGGCTGGTTCCCCAGATGTCGATGATGACTTCGTCGCCCGGTCCTAAGCGGTAGTTGGGCGGAGTGGCGAGGTTCACGCTCGGTTCGAAGGTGAGGTTTGTGGTATTGAAGATGTTGCGTCCGAACACTTCGTTTTCCTGAGTGGTGCTCGACGGACTGTTCTGTGCGGGGGTATTCATCCCGTCGGAAGCCTCCAGCATGCGGGTGAGCTCTTCCATGGTGGAAGCGTCTTCGCCGAATGCGTCGCGATTATAGGTGTTCGGGGCGTATTCCTGGTTTTCGTTCAGGCTGTTGCGGTTCTGGTCGGTGACGTTTTCGCTTTCGGCAGTACGCTGGCGGGAGCGGCTCTGCTGGCTCTGGCCGGTGCCGGAAGTGGTGCCGTTCAGGCTGCCCTGTTCATACAACTGCTTGACACGTTCGGCCTGTGCGCGGGTTACGCCACGGCGTGCCAGTTCGGCTGCCAGCTGGTTCTGGCTTTTCCCCTCGGCCATACCTTGTTTTACGTACTCTACTACCTGCTGATCGGTCATGCCTGACTGGGCCATCACGAGTGGCGAGCAGGCCATAAAAACGAGAAGTGATAACGCTTTAATCTTCATATTGTTTTTTGAGTGTTAGTCCTTTATAAAGAATGAAGACAAAATTAGTGTTTATTTGAAACGTGTGCAACCTTTCGGGGCGTTTTGTGGCTTGTAGTGCCGTTTTTTTATGCGTAGACAAGGGAAGTGACGGAAAAACGGGTGGAAAAAACTTGTGTATCAGCCGGGAATTGTGTAAATTTATAGGTAACTAAAATAAGACGGAACAATGAACTACATGCAAATGAAAACGAGGCCGGACGCTGCTTCCGGTGAGGAAAGGGAGGGCTTCTGCCTGAAGGCCTACCGGAAGAGTGAACTGGCGGGTTTGTATTTTCCGCAGGCGGGCAAGAAGGGTGCCCTGCAGGGGCTGGGGCGATGGATAAAGCAGTGTGCGGAACTGGAGAGGGCGCTCGAGCGGTCGGGCTACCAGAAAAACCGCAAGTTTTTCCTGAAATCGGAAGTGGAACTCATCGTGAGGTTCCTGGGAGAGCCGTGAGCGGCGGCATTTCTTCGATAGGATGTCTTCAAAAGTCTTCAAATATCCTCGAATGTCTTCGTAAGTCTTCGTATGTCCTCAAATGTCTACATTGGCGGGAGCAGGGAGTGTAACTTTGCCTATGTAAATGAAGAACAATGGATAATGAATAATGAAGAACAGTGGATAATGAAGAATGAAGAGTGAATAATGAAGAACAGTGGATAATGAAGAATGAAGAATGAAAAATGAATAATGAATAATTTAGGGATTGGCGCGCGTTTCCTGGATTGATTCGTTTTTAACTTTTAACTTTTAACTTTTAATTCATTCGTTCTTCGTTTTTAATTTTTAATTGTTAATTATTAATTGACTCAGTCTTCGTTTTTAACTTTTAACTTTTAATTTTTAATTCATTCGTTCTTCATTTAATTATTAATTTTTAATTTGAAAGACCTATGAAGAAAACAGTGACTTATTCGGTAGTGGGACGTGTGAATCCGGCAGATCGTGAAAGTGGTGAAGTGAAGTATTATGCACAGTCGCAGGCTCGCGGCGAGATGGGTATCCGCGAAATTGCGGAGCGTATTCACCAGATGTGTACCGTGACCCGTGCCGACGTGATGGCGGTGCTGACCGCGCTGGAGGACATCGTGGCGGAAGGCTTGCAGGGCGGCGAGATTGTGCGACTGGGTGAACTGGGTTCGCTGCAGCTGAGCCTGAGCGGCGAAGGGTCGGCTACGGAAGAAACGTACAGCGATGCGCTGATTGCGAAGGTGCGTGTGCTGTTCCGTCCGGGCACGGTGATGCAGGAGGCCCTGAACAACCTGGCTTTCGAGAAGGTGCCGGTGAAGTATAAGAAGGAAGAAGAAGAGGAGGAAGAAGAGGGTGGCCTCGGTGTGTAACCGTAACGAAAGCGTGAGAAGATGACAAGAGTGAAATGGATTGTGGTCAGGGTGCTGAAGTGTATCCTCTGCCTCCTGACCGGAAGAAAACCGGATTGTGATGAGAAAAATTGACTTGATTGTGATTCACTGTACGGCAACGAGAGCGGACCGCCCGCTCTCGCCTGCCGAACTGACGAAGATGCACCGGAAACGGGGTTTCAAGTGCTGCGGGTATCATTATTATGTGCGTACGGACGGTGAAATCTGCACCATGCGTCCGGTGGAACGGGTAGGGGCTCATGCCAGGGGCTACAACGAACACAGCATCGGCATTGCCTACGAAGGGGGACTGGATGCGCAGGGCCGGCCGGCGGATACGCGTACGGAGCTGCAGAAACGTTCGCTTCGGATTTTAGTGAGGGTGCTGAAGTCGGATTTCCCGGCCATCACGCAGGTGGTGGGGCATCGCGACCTGAGTCCGGACCTGGACGGCGACGGGGTGGTGGAACCGGAAGAATGGTGCAAGGCGTGTCCTTGCTTTGAGGTGAAACGGGAGCTTTGACTCCCGTTTTTTTTATTTTTTGAAAAGTTCAGAATGACTGCCTAACCGGATAAGTTTTCATAAAGACTTAACATAATTCTTGAAATTATCTAAATCAAGTGTTTCAAGTTCTTCGCCGGACTCTGCTTCTTTCATGGCGGCCAGGGTTTCTTCATTAGGCTGAGAATACATGGCATCCATTAAGGTGCTTTCTACAAAATTATTAAGGCTTCTGTTGGCTTTTTTAGCTTCCCGTTGCAACACTTCCAGCAGGTCTTCACGTAAACGGAAAGAAGTCTGTTTCCTTATGATTGCTTCCATGATGATTTGTATTACATTGTAGTGCAAATGTAGTTAATAATTTGATGGTGAGCAAATTTTGTAATATTATTTAGCTGGCCTCCTGAAAAAACAAGCTGAAATGAAGCGGAAAAATGAATGGGGAGATAGCAATCCGGGTTGTAATTGTGTTGCAGTATTGAAATAAAAATGTAACTTTGCAATAATATTCACATTTCATGAAAAATAGTGCATGTAAGTATGGAGAACTTATATATTCTTATTGCTGCGTTCGTCTCGGCAGTGGCATTGGGGCGAATGATTATCCCGAATATCCTGATTATTTCCTTGCGTAAGCGATTGTTCGACGTGCCCGACGAACGGAAGGTGCACAAGCGGCCGGTGCCCCGACTGGGAGGGGTGACTTTTTTCCCGGTGATTCTTTTTTCGCTGTGCGTGTTTACCGCAGTACGTCTGCTCATGGGGCACGGACCGGAGGAGTCAAAGGTGGATCAGTTAGTGTGTGAGTTTCTTTTCCTGATGGGAGGACTGACGCTGCTGTACATTATCGGTATCGGCGATGACCTGGTGGGAGTGCGCTACCGCCGCAAATTTCTGGTGCAGATTTTTTCGGCTGCCATGTTCCCGATTTCGGGCGTGTATATCAACTGTTTTTACGGTCTTTTCGGCATTTATATGGTGCCGGCGGTGGTGGGTATTCCGCTCACGATGCTGCTGGTGGTGTTCATCACCAATGCCATCAACCTGATTGACGGGATTGACGGACTGGCTTCGGGACTGAGCATGGTGGCACTGCTGGTGTTCGGCGTGCTGTTCGTGCATTACCAGATGTGGAGCTATGCCATGCTGGCTTTTGTGACGGTGGGAGTAATCATTCCGTTCTTCTCGTACAATGTGTTCGGAGATGCCGACATGGGACGGAAGATTTTCATGGGAGATACGGGTAGCCTGACGTTAGGGTATATCCTGAGCTTCTTTGTCATCAGGTACTGTATGTACGAGCCGGACATGCTGCTGCTTACGATGAAGAGCAGTCCGGTGCTGGTATCGTTCAGCGTGCTGATGGTGCCGTGTCTGGATGTGGTGCGCGTGGTGCTGCGCCGTGCCCGCAACAAGAAGCCGCTGTTCATGCCCGACAAGACGCACATTCATCATAAGTTCCTGGCCATGGGCTTCTCGCCGCGGAAGGCGCTGGTGACGATTCAGCTCATGTCGGCCTGCTTCTGCGTGTTTACCATCGTGGGCATCCGCTACCTGAACAATACGCTGGTGTTCGTGATTGACGTGGTGGTGTGGACGCTGCTGAACCTGTGGTTTAACCGGGTGATCAACCGGAAGAATGAAAAATGAAGAATTAAGAATGATGAATGAATAATGAAGAATGAAGAATGAAGAATTAAGAATAAAGAATGAAGAATGAAAAATGAATAATTAATAGTGAAGGACGGGAGGGGCGACTCTTCCGTCCTTTTTGTGATTGCTTGCCGCTTTTACCTTTTAACTATTACTTTTTAACTATTACTTTTTAACTATTACCTTTTACCTATTACCTTTTACCTATTACCTTTTAACTATTACCTTTTAACTATTACCTTTTAACTATTACTTTTTACCTATTACCTTTTAACTATTACCTTTTAACTCAACACCTTCTTTTGTCTAAAAACAAGGAATATTCTCATTTTTCACCCTTTGCTTTTGGCTCTATAAATAAAAGTTATAAATTGGGTTGATTTTATTTGTGTTTTCTATTTTTATAACTTAAAAATGAGTATCTTTGCAAACGAATCATTTAATTGATAAAATATGGGACTTGATCAGGTAATCGGGAAAAATATCAAGGCTTTTCGTGAGCATTTGAACTATACCCAGCAGGAAATCAGTGATTATTTAGGTATCAGTCAGCCGGCATACGTGAAATATGAAAAAGGGGAGACTGTAGTTCCTTTGGAGGCAATGGAGAAACTGGCCACTCTGTATAACGTGGATGAATACGATCTGATGGAGGAAAATGAACAGCTTTTTCAGACATCTGTGGCCTGTGCATATCGTAAGACGGGAAATATTGGAAATCTTGGCCAGATTTCTCAATTTCAGAAAATAGTCAGAAATTATATTCAGATGTGCAATGAGCTTGAGAAGTAAAGTTGAACTGGAATGTCTTGCAACCAGGTTGCGGGAGGAGATGCATGTGACTACAAAGGACCCTGTGCGCATTCATCAGATATTGAAAGAAAAGCACGTGCTTACGTGGTTTAAGAAGCTGGATGATAATTTTTCGGGCATGGCAATTCGGATAAAGGGAAACGAATCTTCTTCTGATAAGTATTTCATGTTGATAAATACGGCTTTGTCTTATGCCAAGCAGCGTTTTACCGCCTGTCATGAGTTGTATCACTTGTTGTATCAGAAAGATTTTAAGGTGTCGCAGAACAATGCGGGCTTGTTTAATAAAAAAGAGGAGGAAGAGTATAATGCCGATGTGTTTGCAGCCTACCTTCTGCTTCCGGAAATGGGGTTGAAGGAACTGGTCCCTGCCGAGGAACAGCAGGTTGACAAAATAACTTTAGCTACTCTCCTGAAGGTGGAACAGAATTTTCTTTGCTCAAGGGCTGCACTTCTTACCCGGTTGAAGGACTTGAAATGGATTACCAAGAAAACGTTTGACCTTTACCAGAAAAATGTGGTTGCTTCGGCAATCGAATACGGCTATAATACGCAGTTGTATTATCCTACTTATCAGACGGAACTGGTGGGAGATTATAACTTGAAAGCTCGTGAATTATATGATAAGGGGCGTATTTCTCAGGCGAAGTATTACTCGTTGCTGATGGATATGGAAATTAATGTTTTTCAAGAGATGTATGGGGAGGAATAAAGTAATATTGGTGGACGCCGATGTCATCTCTCATTTCATGGCTACCGGTTATATAGACAGGCTGACGGAAATTCTGCAGCCTCATGCCGTGATGATTGTAGAGAATGTGTACAAGGAGGCCAGCTATCATCCTACGGAGCCGGACAGGAAGCGGAAGGTGGACAAGTGGATGGAGCGCTGCAAGGTATGCAAGATTGCTTTCCCTTATGCCAATGAAAATATCCGGCGAGAGTTTTTCCGGCTTAAAAAAGAGAATCCGATGCTGGGGGACGGAGAACGGGCTTGTATGTCGATGGCGCGTTTTGGACAGGAGGTTATCGCAAGTAGTAACTTTCGGGATGTGGCTCCTTATTGTGATGAGAATGGTATTGAATATATTGGAACGCTGGATGTGCTGACTATTGCAATGAATAAGGGGATTTTTACAAGTGATGAATGTAATCGGTTCATGGCGGAAGCAAAGGCGAAAAACAAAGCGAAATTTCCAGTTGAAGATATTGCTGTTTATCAGGCTCCGGAATACATCAGTACGTTTGGTGGTGAAGAATGAATAATTAAGAATGAAGAATTAAGAATGAAGAATGAAGAATGAATAATGAAGAACGGGAGGGGCGACTCTTCCGTTTTTTTTGTGATTGCTTTCCGCTTTTACTTTTTAACTATTACCTTTTAACTATTACCTTTTAACTCAACACCTTCTTCTGTCTAAAAACAAAAAGGCTTTGCTTTTACTTTTTAACTATTAACTTTTAACTCAATACCTTCCTTCTTCTGTCTAAAGAAACTCGACATCTGTTTAACTCATTTGAAAAAATGTGTTGTAATGAACGTTATTCGTTTGAAAAAATGTGTCAATCATTGGTTTATTCGCTGGGAAAAGTGTAATTTCGTCGTTGGGAAATAAGATTACACTATGCTTAAAAGGAAGATAGAAACATATTTAGCCGACTGGAAACGGGCTGAGGGCAGAAAGCCTCTTGTAATAAAAGGTATCCGCCAATGTGGGAAGACATACATTGTTCAGAAATTCGCCAGGGAGAATTATGAAAGTGTGATCTATATGAATTTCATTCTTGAGCCTGACAATAAGTCTGCCTTTACCGGCAATATAGATGTGGATACCATCATTCTCAACCTCTCTGCTTTGATTCAGGGCAGTCGTTTCATAGAGGGGAAAACCTGCATCATCCTTGACGAGATTCAAGAGTGTAAGGAAGCAAGGACAGCCTTGAAGTCATTTCATATAGACGGTCGTTTCGATGTCATTGCCACAGGCTCTCTTTTGGGAGTAAAGGGCTATGGCCAAAGTAAGAAAAAGAAAGAAGATGTAGGACAAGATTCTGTTCCGGTCGGATACGAAACCGTGATTGACATGTATCCATTGGATTTTGAAGAGTTTTTATGGGCAAATGGAATCGGTCAGGCAGTTATTGATTCTGTAAAATCATGCTTTGAGAACGAAAAGGCTGTTCCTGGCGGGATTCATAAAGTCATGATGGAGATGTTGTACAGATATGTTATTGTCGGAGGTCTGCCGGAAGTGGTGAATTGCTTTCTTAAAACTAAGAATATCGAACTTATCTATAAGTTGCAGCGAAATCTTATTGCCGGATACGAAGAAGATATGGTTAAATATGCAGAGGATGCGGACAAACCCAATATTCGGGAATGTTTTGAATCTATTCCGAAGCAACTGGCTAAAGAGAACAAGAAATTCCAGTATTCAGTTGTCAAAAAGGGAGGAAGGTCTTCTCAATACATCGGCAGCATTCAATGGCTGGAGGATGCAGGTATTATCCGTAGATGCTATAACACACAGGCTACGGAACTGCCGTTAGAAGGGAATGCCATTAAAGACTGTTTCAAAGTGTACACTACCGATATAGGGCTCCTTGTGGCAATGCTCGACTATGGTACTCAGGCGGATATTTTAAAGGGAAATCTTCTTGGATACAAGGGAGCTATCTTTGAGAATCTCATGGCGGATTTTCTGTGTAAGTCCGGTCAGAAACTATACTATTTCCATAAAGACAGCGGACTTGAGCTGGACTTCCTGGTAAGGTTCAAAGGCGAATGTGTTGTCCTTGAAATCAAGGCAAAGTCTGGTAAGGCAAAAAGCATGACTACTGTTCTTAAAAATAAGGACGTGTATCATGTCAAAAATGCAATCAAGTTAGGGCAATATAATGTAGGACGTGATGGAGATATACTTACCATTCCACTATACATGGGATTTCTTGTTAACGACAAACTTGCAGACGTTATCATTCCTGATATTGATGTGAGTGTGTTGAATAATGAAGAATGAATAATTAAGAATGAAGAATGAAAAGCGAAGACGGGATGCTTTTTCCACTTTTACTTTTTAACTATTACCTTTTAACTCAATATGTGTGTGAGTCGTTTGAAAAACTTATGCAATTAAGTTGGAAAGATAAAAGTTTTTATGTTTCTTTGTATAAACTTCATCACCGCAAACTATGGTTAGTACAACAGACATCATCAACAGGCTGAAAATATTTAAGGCCCAATCAGCTTCGAAATATAAGATAAAGTTCATGGGGCTGTTTGGCTCCTATGCGCGTCAGCAGCAAGATGAAAAGAGTGATGTGGATGTTTTTATCTGTCTGCAGGAACCGGACTTCTTCGTGATGGAGCAGATTAAAGAAGAACTGGAAGGCTTGCTCCATTCTTCTATTGATTTAGTGAACTTTAGGGACTCACTTCGGCCGACGCTAAAAAAGAATATTCTTAAAGATGCGATCTATATCTAAAGAAATATTGATTGATTTGTTGGAGCTGATTCTGGAAAAAGCAACTCTCGTGATAAGCAGGAATCAGTCAATTATGTGTGCGCAGGATTTTCTTACATCGCCAGACAGAATGGAGAAATTCGATGCGGCATGTATGTTGATACAAGTAGTGGGTGAAACGGCTAAGAAGATAGATGACCGTACTTCATCTCTTCTGTTTGCGCATTATCCGCAAGTTTACTGGCGAGGGGTTTTCGGATGCCGAAATATTATTTCGCATGAATATGGGAATGTAGATCCTGTCCAGATATTCGGTATAATCAAAAAGTATCTTCCGGAACTGGTGAATTGTGTAAAACAAATTCTATCAGATGTGGAAGCCGGTAAGCATGACAGCTTATTCTTGTCATAGAATGAAGAATTAAGAATTAAGAATTAAGAATGAAAAATGAAGAATGAATAATGAAGAACGGGAGGGGTGACTCTTCCGTTTTTTTTGTGATTGCTTGTCGCTTTTACTTTTTAACTATTAACTTTTAACTTTTAACTCAATACCTTCCTTCTTCTGTCTAAAGAAACAAAAATAAAAAAAGGGAATCTTCCCAGACTCCCAATCTTCATTAACCTTAAATCTAATACCATGAAAAACACAGTGCAAAGGTAAGGGTTTTATGTTATGTAACATATAAAATCAGCAGAAAAATGCTTTACGTTAACATTGTTTATACTTTAGAATGGGAAATCGGGGGCTCATCCTGCTGTTTTTCCGTTTTGTTTGGATATTCCGCCGCCTGATGGCTTGGTGATTCGCTTTTAAAACTTTATCTTTGTCCTTAAAACTAAAGTAATAGACAGGATGAGAAGACAGTTTGTAAGATTGGCGTTATGTCTGTTCCTGCTTGGAGGCTCCGTTGCGTATGCCCAGAGCGGAATGACTGACAACCAGGTGATAGAATATGTGCAGCAGGCACTTCAGCAGGGAAAGGACCAGCAAACCATTGCGATGGAGCTTCTGTCAAAAGGTGCCACCCAGGAGCAGCTGCTGCGATTAAAATCTCAATACTCGGGAGCGACGGGCGCGTCGGCATCGGGCAGCGGTTCTCTGGCGGGAGAAAGTGGTGCGCTGTCAGGATCTGGCTCACGGGCACGGAAAACGGCGGCGACGGGCCGCGAGGAAGAGGCGAAGGGCACGGCGGACGAGGATAAGGGTATCTGGACGGACGCCATGCAGCAGAGCATGAAGCAGCGCCACAACCTGACCACGGCGGCTACCAACGAGAACGATGTGTTCGGACGGAATATCTTCAACATTGAGCAACTGACTTTCCAGCCTAACCTGAGCATGGCTACGCCGGAAAACTACCGCTTAGGACCGGGCGATGAGGTGATTATCGACGTGTGGGGCGCGAGCCAGAACACCATGCGGCTGGAGATTTCGCCCGACGGCTATGTGAACATTGCCAATTTGGGGCCGGTGTACCTGAACAACATGACGATTCAGGAGGCGCGCCAGCTGCTGAAGCAGGAATTAGGAAAGATTTATGCGGATTCGGGCAATAATATTCAGGTGACACTGGGGAATATCCGTACCATCCAGGTGAACGTGATGGGGGAGGTGATGGCACCGGGTACGTATGCGCTGTCATCGCTCTCGACGGTGTTTCATGCCTTGTACGTGGCAGGCGGGGTGAGCGACATCGGTAGCTTGCGTAACGTGCAGGTGGCCCGCGGCGGAAAGACGTTTGCCCGTCTGGACGTGTACGAGTATATCATGAAGGGGCAGATTCAGGACGACATCCGCCTGCAGGACGGCGACGTGGTGA
>OGHV01001106.1_pt1 | contig 16136 bp, 10 predicted proteins | sample 1571551 | NCBI WGS metagenome assembly OGHV01 (sample SAMEA2581960, study PRJEB24529) | metagenome | biome: Human gut stool | place: China | collected 2011 | reverse complement strand
TACCATATCATCCGTTTCACTCCTCCGTTGGTCATTGACCGGGATCAGATGATGGAGGCTATTGGCATTATTAAAGATACGTTCGCTCAATTTTGATTGCCTATGAAGATAAATGTGATAGGAGTACCTCTCAATTTAGGGTGTGACCGCGAAGGTGTGGAGCGCGCTCCGAACCATCTGCGTGAACGAGGCCTGATGAGGATTATCCGTAAAAACGGACATCGGGCCTTCGATCTGGGTAATCTGTATGTCCCTTTGGTTTCGGAGGCGGATAAGTTTGCCAGAGGGCGGAGCTTGAAATATCTGGATGCGATTGTCGAAGTCAATAATAACCTGGCAGAGCTGGTCTACGACACGTTGCGCGGAGGGGCTTTCCCTTTGGTGATAGGCGGAGATCATTCGTTAGGGTTGGGCAGTGCGTCAGGGGTGGGAAAGAGCTTTGATGATTTCGGTATCATCTGGTTGGATGCGCATGGCGACATCAATACGAGCGAGACTTCTCCCAGCGGCAATATTCATGGGATGCCGCTTAGCGCCTTGATGGGGATGGGGAGCGAAGAATTAGTCAATATCTATGCGCCCGGCAATAAGGTGAACCCGCAGAATGTCTTCCTGGTCGGGACCCGGAGCCTGGATGAAGGGGAGCAGGCTTTGATCGAGCGTGAGCAGTTAAGCGTTTATACGATGGACATGATCCACCTGAAGGGTATCGGTTTTGTTGCCGAAGATATCAAACGGAAGCTAAAGGAACGGAAGATACGGAATGTCCATTTCAGCATAGACGTGGACAGTATCGATCCCCGCTTTGCACCCGGTACAGGGACACGCGTGTGCGAAGGGTTGATGCCGGACGAGTTCAAGGATTTCGTCGAACATATACTATTCACCAATCTGATCAAGTCGATGGATCTGGTCGAGCTGAATCCCGAACTGGATGTGAACGATCAGACAACCAATCTATGCTTGGATATAATCGATTATATAACAGCCCGTTTGTAAGCGGATTCTATTGTTGAGAATGGGACTTGGGGTTCCTCGTAGAAGAAACTGTCTTGAAACTCCAAGAGCCGTTCCTGAAGCGGTAAGCATATCCGAAACCGTTTCTTTAGAACGGATAACCGATTGCCAGATGGACGCCCATGCCGTCTTTGAAGTCCGGAATATTGTAATAGCCTTTCTTTCCCGTATCGTACGGTACGTGCAAGCCGATTCCACAATCCAGGCGGATAACGAGGAAGGTCAGGTCGTAGCGTAGTCCGATACCGGTTCCTAAAGCCAGGTCTTTCAGGAAACGGCCCCATTTCAACTGTCCGCCGGGGCGGCTTTTGTCGTAGCGTAGCAGCCAAACGTTGCCGGCATCGAGGAAAGTCGCTCCGTGCAGATCGCCCAAAATCGGGAAACGGTATTCCAGATTGGCTTCGAACTTGATGTCACCGGTCTGATCCAAATAGCCGTATTTTGAGTCGGTCGGGCGATAACTGCCCGGTCCGATGCTTCGGATCGTGAAAGCCCGGATACTGTTGGCACCGCCTATATAAAATTGTTCGCTGTAAGGTGTCGTGATCGAATTGCCGTAGCTATATGCGACTCCGGCCATCAGGCGTCCGACCAGGTGTTGCTTCTTTCCGAGATAATAGTTGTATCGTATTTCGCTCGTCAGTTTGGCAAACTGGGCGAAGCGGTTCCCTAACAGTTTCTTATCCCGTTTGTTAAAGCTCTTACCGGCGATGGCATAGGCACCGTCGAGAATAAGGCCCGCCTGTGTGATGGAAGACTGCCACCAGAGATGGTTCTTTTTGGTAGTGATGGGAGAATCGTCATACGTGTATGTATAGCCCATCGACGGGATGAACTGGTTCTCGAGGCTTCGCCCCAACGCCTTGTTGACATCTACGATGGAGTCGAATTCATGCGTCGTATGCTGCAACAGCGAGTAGGTCAGCTTGAACGGCGTCACCGAATGGTGGCTGGTCGCCGATGGCTGGAACTCGTACGAGGCGCTTCCGCCGAATGCCAGCATCTTGAAGAATTTGGCACGGTTCAACTGATCCGCATAGATACGGAAAGAGGTACTGGAAGGGTATTTCGTATCATGCTTTATCAAGCTGGGGAAAAGTACCCGCGGGAAAGTCAGCGTACCGCTGATACCGAACTCCCAGCTGTTGATCGCCGAGCTGTTGCCCGAAACCCGTTTGCCGGTCTGCCATTCGTAAGAGCCGCGGAGTTTCACGCCGAAGGTCTCGCCCCCTCCGAAGACATTCCGTTTGGTCACGCTGAAAATGGCGCCCGGACCCACTTGGTCGTTGCTCTTGGCGGTAACGTTCAACTCGAGCTCGCCGTCCAATGGAAGATCGTAGACCGTATTGATCCGCAGATCCAGCGTATCTTGACGGCGCATGGTATCACGGGGGGAATATTGCAACTCGGCATAACGGAAGATACCCAAGCGGGACAGGGCCGTTTGCGTCCGTTCCTGCGCCCGCTGGTTATAAAGTTCCCCCGGCTTGAAATATAAACGGTTGTAAATGACCGAGGGGCGAACCCTTAGCTTGCCCTCATAATGGATCGTAAGGTCCTTATAGCGGATCGAGTCCGTGGGAGTCTCATTCTGGTAGCCGTTTAGCCAGACGGATATATCCCCGAGTTTCCAAGGGCGGAGGGCCGAGGGAGGCAGGCTTTCCTTCGGGGCCACCCGTAAGGCCACTTTCCCGGGGTTCAACAAGGTATCCGCTTGATAGGTGATGAAATCGGGACGGAAATAGTAATATCCGTTGTTACGGAGCAAGGACGAGATGCGTTCCCGCTCGGCTTGCAATTGGACGACATTGAAATTCTCTCCTTTGTGGAGGATACGATCGCCGATCGTGGCATCGATCAATGAGTCGGCACGGTGACGGATATGGACGTATTGGATGCTGTCCAGCGTATACGGATCGTTCATGGTGACACTGTATTCCAGCTTCGCCTTCCGGGGATTCTTGGGATCGGGTATGACCTCGAAAGAAGTCTCTCCGTTGAAATAACCGTACTCGTTCAATAGGTTCCGGGCTACCTTGACGCGGACATCCGGGTTCACGGTGGTGATCAGCACCGGTTTCGACGCCAGTTTGTTGAAGATCCACTTGCCGACCTTCCCTTTCTTGTTCACGAAAGCGTTGTAGACCCACAGGCCGAAGGGAAAAGGTACCCGGATCGAGGAGCTTCCCAGCAAGGCGTTGTTGGGAGGATAGGCTAGGGCGGCCTCGACTTCTTCCAAAGCGGCTTCGCCGGGTTTGGTCTTATCCTCGTTCTTCACCTCTATTTTCTTGATACCGGTATATAGGACCGCTCCCTCGGGAAGGTTCTTCGTGGTGGAGCAAGAGGAGAGAAGAAGTACGGATAGGAGGATGCTCCCGGTGGCGACGTGCCATCCCCCGCTCGGGTTAGACGCTCTCCCTCGCCCGAGGGAGACATCCTCCCCTGCCCGAGGGAGACACTCTCCCCTGCCCGAGGGAGACATCCTCCCCCGCCCGAGGGAGTCGTCCCGCCTAAAATATATTAAAATGCTTTTCATTCCTTTTCATCATTTATGGGTTTCACTTTCGTTTTCTTGAAGTTGAATAACTCTCTGAGGTGCATCATTTTCTTGCGGAGCACGATACCGGCCCCGGTCTCCGTGATCTCGCCTTCCAGCAGGCTCTCGTAGTTCTTGTCGTGGAAGAGCTTGACGTAGCGGGAACCGCTGCTGTCCAGCCGGTATTCGACGGATACGTTGTCGATGAACGGCTGCGCCTGCCCGTTGTTAATGTTCTCGCCGGTAGAGATACGGCCGCCTAGAACCACACGGATACGGTCATTATAGAATCGCTTGGCGAAGCGGAAGGAGTAGTCGGTACGGGTACCGCCTCCGGCATCGCCATTATCGTCGTATGTCTCCATGCCGAAACTGATATCCACGGACTTCAAGGCGCTTCCGGCGATGTTGTTGATCTCGCTTTGCAAGAAGCTGGTCAAGGCGTCTCCCATATTCATGTTCACCTTGCCGCTGCCGCCACCGCCGCCGAGGTACATACCGGTCACGAGCATGCTGACAGCCAGCTTCGCCCGTTCCTCCGGACCTTTCGAGGTCAGTTCCTCTTGCATCGCCATGTCTTCCGGGGCGGTGAGGGTAAATTGCAACCCAAGGTTCTCCAGTCGCTGGGTCAGTTCGATGCCTACGTCGAAATTCACCAAGCGGGGCGATGATTGCCCGGTTAGGGTGACGGACGTACGGACTCGCTCGGTAGCCGTAAGGTTCAAGGTCGGGTCCATGGGGTTGCCCGTCCATTGCACGTAGCTACCCTCCTGTACGTTGAACTCCTTCAGCGGGATGACCGGGATGGAGTACTTGATGGTTCCGCCCGTCAGCGTGTAGCGTCCGTTCAAGAACATATCGCCTTGCGGGGTATACTGGAAGGAAAGGTCGCCGCCCCCCTCCAGATTGATATGGTTGGACTGGTCGGGACTTAAATCCACGTTCGCTTGTACGGCGGGATCGATGTGGATCGTCATCAACATGTCCATGCCTCCCATCGGCAACGGGGGCTTACGAGGCATGCGCCGACGTAAGGTATCCGTGAAAGAGGTGAAGGTTACCATGTCCGACATACGGTCTTGCACGGTCAACGGGGAGTCTTTCAGCACGTAGGTGATATTCGTCCCGCCCAGTAATTGCAAGTCTCCTCGCATGGTCAAGGCATCCAACGGCCCGCGTACGGTAGAATTCAGGTTGACGAACAGCTTTCCGTAGACAAGGCTTTCCTCGTTTTTCTTAACGTTCAGCAGTTGCAAGTTATTCGCCGTTAGTTTAAGATTGGCGGTCATGCGGGATAAATCGTTGAAATCCACTTCTCCGTTGATGATAAACGGATTCTTGTTGTATGCGTAAATACCATATTGGTTGAACAAGATCCGGTTGTTCTTTATCTCTATCTTCTTATCGTCGAAACGGAAGGTAGAACCTGCGGCGCCTACATAAACGGAAGCGGTATCGAGAATCAGATATCCCTCGGCCATGGGTTTATCGCTTTGTCCGCTGATAGCGAGTGTACCATCGAGGTCTCCGCCCATTTTCGCCATATCATCCGGGATGAACGGGTTGGCGATATCCAAGGGGAAGTGCATGAACTCGATATTACCGCTGATATGGTCGGTCTCGCCCATCTGGTATAAGGCGGTAATGGCACTCACCTCTTTCCGGTCCCGGAAAAGGTGCATATCCACTTGATGGTTCCCCTGCTCTAAAGGTAGATAGACTGCGTTGAACATGAGTTCGCCGACCCGCTCGTTCTCATAATACAGATCATCAATGTTCATATCCGCCACGACCATGAAGGCCGAGTCGGAAGGAGCGTACTGGAAATCGGCGTTCAATATACCTTTCATCGGCGGGATATAACTGAATGCATTGGAGATAACCCCAAGGTCGATCTGGTTCAACTCGGCGTGGACTTCCTCCATCTCGTCACTTTCCGCTTGGGAGTGTATCCAGAGGGCGGCGTTATTATCTCCGCTGAGTCGTAGGTTCGCCTCGATATCCTTCATGCTGCGTACCACGACGTAATTATCCGGATTCAGCTTGAAAGGTCGGAACGCTATGATCGGGTCATCGGGGAAGAGATGGAACTTGACCCCGTTCTGTATCTTATCGGCCCGGATTCCGAGCAACAAGCCGGTCTCGCCTTTCCCGTCCTTGAAATAGAGGCGGGCGTCGCCGAAGCCATAACGTATTTGCCCGTCCAGCCCGGCGCTGAAAGGTTGTTGCTGCCTGTATTTATTCTTGATCACTTGGGCGCTATAGAGTAGTCCGAGCGAATCTTGGTGCATCTCCGCCCGGATGGTATCGATCTGCATCGTATCCCGTGCCAGATCGTAAATGGAGGCATCCATGCGTATACCCGTTTCCGGTGAGGTATAGGCGTTCATGGCGATGCTCTTGAAATCTACGTAATAGGTTTGGAGATAGTTGTAGATCGGATTGTCCTGTCCTGCCCGTACCTCGAGGTACATATCGGGGAGGAGCGGGCGAAGGATCTCCAGATTGACTGTCGAGTCCCGTTCCAATTGGAGGGTGATATCGTTCGATACCTTAGTCAACTTATCCGTGATGTGGTGTATGCAATCATTACCCGTGAGGATGATCCCTAAATCCCCGGCGTGGAAAGACACACGGGTGGTATCGATATCCGTCCGGGCATGCAAGGTCAGCGTTTTCGGCTTGAAACTTTGTTTTGGGGTGACGACCTCCCAGTTTCCTAACGTAACGTCGATCGTGTTATCTTCATCCAGATTACTTTCTGCCTCGGCGAAGAGCTGGAAAGAGGTGGCGAAGGGATTTGCCATTAAGTGCATACCCTGTAAATCCATGTTCTCTACATCCGCTATCAACATCGCTTTCACCTCGTGCTTGTGGAGGGTCGCGTTTAAGGAGACATCCATTTTCGCCAACGGGTATTTGCTAAGCAAGTCCACTTTCAGTAAGTTCTTTTCCAGAGAGCCATCGATGGATACGTCTGATACCGATGAGGCGCCATAGCGTATATCCGATATCTTACCGTCCAGTTTGGCCCATGTACGTTCAGAGAAAGGGTCTGTGCCCCGGCCTTCTGCTTTAACAGAGGCGGTCAGCCAAAATAGAGAGTCTTTGGGCATGAAATGAGTAGGTTCCAGACTGTCTATCCGTAAATTAGCCTCATAAGCCAGTTTTACCGGATTATAGCGGGCGGTCAGACCTACTTTGCCTTTATCTTGGGTAAGAACAAGCTCGGTGCGGTATTCTTGATTTGCGACTGTAGCTTCCCCCTTCAACTGAATTCCTGCCGGAATGGCAAATTGATCCCGTTGGGAGGCGGGAAGCATCGCCAGCAAAAAGTCCAGATTACCGGATCGAGCGTTTAACTGAATCTCACCGGTTCGCCGGATGCTATCCGTCACGGACTCCATGCTACCCGTGACGTTCATCTGAAACGCTCCCGGCAGCATGATATCGCCTTGTATGATACGTATACTGGAGAGGTTGCCTTCTACGCCAGCCGTAATAGCGAGAGGCTTGTCCGGGTAGGCTTTCTTGAAATCCTCCGGAAGAGAACCTGCCGCTATCAATAAATCCTCTTTCCCCAACGAGGCGTTTAACAGGGCTTTCATGCTCCCTTGTGGGTGGTCCTCGAGGGAGCTCCAAGGGATAGTCGCTGTCAATCTCACTTCGGAATTTGGTGTCTGGAGAAGTAGATCCGGTACGTCTATCTGTTCATGGTCACTCCGGACATTTCCTGCCAATGCCGAAACCTTGAGGCCGGAACGTTCTTCCACGAAGAATTCCTTGATGTGGGCGTTTATTTCTTTTCCTTGATATAAGATGGAATCGATAGAAGTGTTCAGGTTCGTTAAACTAATATGGGAGAAATCGAGTCCTTGCTCGGGTGCCGCGTAATTCCCGTCATAAGCGAATGTAGAATTCGTTATGTCAAAGTTTCTCGCCTTATATTGTTCCGCTCCAAGATCTACGAGGCCGTTATTTAGCCCGGCTTTATTTACGAAAGCCGTAAGGCGTAAGGAATCCGAGGGCATTTGTAGGGCGAAGGCTACCCGGTCCAAACTAATTTTATCCAGCTTGAGTACCCAGTTCAGAGGTGTGGAAGTCGTGTCTTCTTTCGAGGTTGAATCATTTAATAGAAGGGTAATGGCGGTATCGGATAAATCTACGGTATTAAATGTAGCTTTCTCCTCGGACAGGTCTATACGATCGGCGTGCAGGTAAAGCTTTCCCAAGAATCCTTTGATTTCCATACCTTCAATCATAGTCCCGGTGTTAACCTTTACGTTCCGGAGGTCGATCGCCTCTACCAATACTTGCTTCCGCAAAAGAGGAAGGGCACGAACCCGTACCGTCAAGCTCTGTAAACTCAACAAGGTATCGGCGGGAGGATTTACGACCTCGACACCCTTAACCGTAAGGTCTAACGGGAAAGATAGCCTAATCTGCTCGATCCCGATTTGCATACCAGTCGCTTTTCCCGCATATTCGGTCGCTTTCCGTACCGCAAAGTTTTGGAAAGGAGGTATATATAGTAATATAGAGAGTAACAATACCAATGCGATCGGTATTAGGCATATCACTCCTATCCGTTTAATCCATACTCTCATGTTGATACGTTTCTCTTTTTCTTATTTGTTTATTTGCCTGTTTTTATGACGATCGCTCCGTTTGCGCCTCTTACCCCGTATTCACCGGCGTCTTTCAATACTCTTAATTCCGAGACATCTTCCACGGGCATCGTGTTTAGAACAGATAGGTCCATCGGTATACCGTCTACCACTACTAGCGGGTCACTAGGACTGTTTAGGGAAACGCTCGCACGGATACGTACGGAACCATCGGCGAATGTTATGCCACTCATCCTTCGTAGCAGGCAATAGAGATCCCGGCATCCGGTTTTCTGTATCTCTTCTTTATTCATAACGCTTGAGCTTACTATTTTGTTTCGTTCCCTTTCCATAATTTCTTTCAGGGCCTCATCCGGTTCAAAACTACGCTTTGCGTTGAATGTGCTATTCTCTAAAGTAATGGTTATATAATTGTATCCGTTGACCGGGACTTTGACTACATTTCTTGTTTTCTTAATAGTGACGAACAAGGTATCATTCAGGTTAGCCCCCGGGATGGTGAATACGCCATGTTTGTTCGTTTTCACGGTGATCGGATTCTGACTGCCTAGCGTGACCGGATAGCGTTTGATTATTTTATCGCTGATGTCACGCAATACACCGACTAAAGTATCATTCTGTGCCAAAAGTATTTGACTGCTGAATGATAAGATGATGATTGAAAGATAATGTATTGTTTTCATAGCTCAATCTTTTTAGCTGAACATAACACAAAGATAATATAATATTTCTTAAAGGCAGAGTTTTAGGGTAAATTCGTAATAGGTATTATTTTTACGTTTCTATGTGGTCTCATTTGTCGCTAAAATGAGATTACTATAAATGGAAATCATTACATTTGCCAAAATAAAATGAACGGTATGGAATTAGATTTAGCCTATTTGTGTAAGGAGGTTCGAGAAATAGCTCGTGCTTCTGCGACATTCTTAAAAGAAGAACGCCGAAAGTTTGACCGGAACTTAGTGGAGGAAAAAAGTGCTCATAACTATGTATCTTATGTGGATAAAGAATCGGAACGACAGATCATAGAGGCTTTGTCTACTTTGCTACCCGAGGCTGGTTTTATCGCGGAGGAAGGCTCTGGAAGTTTGACCGATGAGGAATATTGTTGGGTAATTGATCCATTGGACGGCACTTCAAACTATATTCATGATATCGCGCCTTATTGCGTGAGTATCGCTTTAAGAAATCGGAAGGAGTTATTGTTAGGAGTAGTCTATGAGGTGTGTAGGGACGAGTGTTTTTATGCAGTGAAAGGTGGTAAGGCTTACTTGGATGGGAATGAGATACATGTATCGGATGTCTCAGTACTGGATAACGCTTTCATTGCGTTGGGTTTCCCTTATAACTCTGATGCTTATCGTCCGGTAGCCGCTCATTTGGTTGATAGGTTGTATGGTTTTGCGGGAGGTACCCGTTTGATGGGATCTGCCGCCGCTGAACTGTGTTATGTGGCAGCAGGACGTTTTGATGCCCGTATAGAGGCCTTTTTAGGCCCTTGGGACGTAGCTGCTGGTGCCTTGATTTTATTGCAGGCCGGAGGAAAAATATCGGATTTCAATGGAGGAGAGAACTGGGCTTCGGGTGAACAGGTAGTTGCCAGCAATGGCAAGGTTCATTCTCTTGTGTTGTCTTTGTTGCCCTAATACTAGAGTAATCCTGCGTATTCTAGTGCTTCTGTGTGTATTTAAAAGGTAAAAGAGTTTAAACTTACTTCTTATTTGCGGGGTGTTTGATCCGTTTTGATTTTCAAAACAGATGGAGGAATGCAAATACCCGTAAATCCTCGTGTGTGTCTAATTCAGTAAAAATCAAGACTTTTAGGATTAGAGATTTTACTTACATTTGTGGAAAATAAAAATGTTACAGAGTATGAAAAACAATCTATACGTCTTTTTTCTGTTCTTTATTACTGGACTAATGTCATGTAGCCATCACTCAGGTCTATATGAACATGCGGAAAAGATAATGTCCCAACATCCCGATAGCGTTTTAACATTGCTATCAACAATACAAGATGTAAATGATCTTTCAGAAAAGGATCGTGCTATGTACTACCTACTTTTGACAGAAGCTCAAAATAAAACTTATGTCAAACCTACTTCAGATTCGTTGATCGCTATTTCTACTCAATATTTTGATAAAACCGAAGATTGGGGAAGAAAAGCGAAGGCTTGGTATTATAGAGGGAGAATAAACCAAGACCTAGGTGATGCTCTTCATGCGCAGGACTTCTATTTAAAAGCATTGCAAGAAGAGAGTGAAGTAGAAGATTATGCGCTACTTGGGCGTATATATAATAGTATAGGAATGTTGTATACTTATCAAGAAGTATATGAAAAAGCTATTCCATATCAAAAAAAAGCTTTGAATTGCTTTGAGACTTTAGGGGATTCTATTGGTCAGTCTTTTGCTTTGAGAGATATAGGAAGAGCTTTTACTATTTTGTCAAAAAAAGATAGTGCTATTATGTGTTATGAAAAAGCGCTTACTCTTGGAAGTCGATCTAGTAAGCTTTCGATATATAAAGAATTAGGTAATTTGTATATCGAAAAGGGAGAATATCCGAAAGGTTATTATTTTCTTAATGAGACATTAAAGTATCCATTGAAAGAGAATATGTTGGAATCAGTTTGTTTAGCGCTAGGCAAGTTGTATCAAAAAACAAGTCAGATAGATTCTGCATATCACTTTTTGAACATTTGTATACATAGTTCTAGGTTACAGACTCGAGCTGGTGCTTATTATTTTTTAGCGCAGTTAGAGAAAGGACAAAAGCAGTGGGAAAAATATGCCGAGAATCAAATGAGGTATGAGATGTTAAGAGATTCAATAAGCCTAGTGAAGCAAACAGAATCAATCCGAAGAGTCGAAAATATCTATGACTATCATCAGTCAGAAGCTAAATTATTGCATGCAACAATCTTACTGGAACGTATAAAGGTTAATAATTTATATATGTGTATGATTGTTGTAGGTTGTTTAATCGGAGTGTGTGTTGTCATTGTTGTATCATATATACAGTTAAAAAAGAAGAAAATACGTTTGCAAGAGCACCAAGATAGATTAGTCGCTTTAAAAAAGAAGCGGGAAGAAGACCAAGCCCGTATAAATGAAAATGAGGAAAAAATAGCTGATTTAGAAAGGCTATTACAACAATCTTCTGTTGCATATAGTGAAAAAGAGAAGGAACTTATGGCTCTTCAAAAGATGAAGTTAGAAGCTGAAATTCAACGCTTAGAATGTGTCAAAACAGAGAGCCAGCTTTTGATAGACAAGTTTTGTGTTTCTGATATTTATTATCGTTTCCACATTAAAGATGAATGGAGGCCTAAAGAAGAGGATTGGTGTCAATTATTTAAAGCGATAGACGAAGCATACGATAATTTTACCCATCGTTTAATGGGAGTAGCGCCAAAGTTGACTACAACAGAATTAAGAGTAAGTTGTTTGGTTAAAGCAAATGTACCTCCAGTTACTATTGCGATGTTGATAGTAACAACCCCGACAAATGTTTCTATGATTCGAAAACGTCTTTATGAGAAAATACATTCAGATACAGGGTCGTCTGAGAAGTTTGATAGGTTCATTCGTGAGTTTTAATTGTATTTGTGCATATTTTGTGCAATAGATATGCCTATATTTTTGAAAGGATCGCTGTATGTTTGTTGCACAATTAATACACAATGTTATTATGAGAAATGTAAACCGATTTACCTTTTGTGCAATTTTATTTGCAATGTTATTAGTACAACCTTTGTTTGGAGATAATATTCCAACCGAAGGTATTTGGGATGATGAATATTATCGTTCCGTTAACACAAACCGTCCTCCAGTTGTATCAATCGAAGGAGACATCCTTTCCTTGAGCTTTGAAGATGCTTTATCAAACTTGACCGTATGTGTCATGAATGATAAAGGAGTGAAAGTCTATGAAGATGTTGTTTCTTCAGAGGCAGGTGGAACTTATTCTTTCTCTTTAGCGGGAGAAGCAAATGGCCAGTATCAGGTTGTGTTGTTACATCGGTTGGGACACTTGACCGGTAGCTTTACCTTGGAATAAAAAATTAAGAGGTTTTGTAAGAAGAAAGAGCTGTTAAGCTTCTCGGTAAAATGGGAAGCACAGCTCTTTTTTATTTGGACAACTGTACCAAATACGAATCTTTACTTGAAAACGTATCTATGTATATGTTTTACCGCTAAACGTATTATTAATCAGCCGGGAGTCATTCTGTTTATTGTATATTTCTTGAAAATAGGCTCCATTGTAGGCTGCTTTACTATCCATAGAAATTGCGATTAGTATTAATAGAAATTCAAAATACTATGGATACTAATCGGAGCTTGGATAGATACAATTTTATTGTATGTTGATTATGAGGTGTATAGGTAATAGTTTGGAAATATTAGACTTATTGTGCTTTTTAAGAGATCAAATTTGGTGTGGTTGGGCTATTTTTATTTCCAAATGGTGTTATTTCATGACTATATTATAACTTGAAAAATTCATAGTTATGAAATTCACAACTCATAACTATGTTTTGAAAAAAACATAACTATGAAATTTTATAGGATTTAGCTGTTAAAATCAATATGGATTTCCCCCTTGTCTAAGAAATGACAGAACAATACTATTATATATGCCGTTTATTCTGTATTTTTGCCAGAAAAATTAGCAGACATGGCTGAAAGCAAAGTTGAACACCTATTGGATAGCATTCATTTTCCGGAAGACCTGAGACATTTGTCACAGGATAAGTTGGAGCAGGTATGTGCCGATTTGCGTCAATATATTATCGATGTTTTGTCTGAGAATCCCGGTCACCTAGGTGCAAGCCTTGGTACGGTAGAGCTGACAGTCGCCCTTCATTATGTATTCAATACCCCCTATGACCGTATTGTCTGGGATGTCGGGCATCAAGCTTACGGACATAAAATACTTACAGGAAGGAAAGATATTTTCCATACGCTTCGTAAGTTTAAAGGAATTAGCGGCTTCCCTAATCCTGCGGAAAGTGAGTATGACGCTTTTATCGCCGGACACGCCTCAAATTCAATCTCTGCGGCGATGGGTATGTCGGTAGCCTCGGCCTTGAAGAAGGAACTGGATCGCCATGTGATCGCCGTGATCGGGGATGGCGCTATGACCGGAGGACTCGCCTTCGAGGGGTTGAATAATGCGTCTGCCAACCCTAATAATTTGTTGATTATCCTGAATGATAACGATATGGCGATAGATCATAGCGTAGGTGGTCTTAGCCAGTATTTAGTGGATATAACGACGAGTCAAGCCTATAATAAAATGAGATACGATGTGTATCGAGGCTTAAAGAAGATCAAGCTCATCAATAACGATCGCCGGGAAAACATCTTACGTTTTAACAATAGCCTTAAAGCATTGCTTACCCAGCAACATAATTTATTTGAAGGCTTCAGCATCCGTTACTTCGGTCCGGTGGATGGGCATGATGTAAATTATCTGGTGAAGGTATTGAATGATATAAAAGATATGCAAGGCCCTAAGCTGTTGCATATCAAAACGAAAAAAGGAAAAGGCTTTAAACCTGCGGAAGAGTCCGCTACGGAATGGCATGCTCCCGGAAAGTTCAATAAGGAAACCGGCCAGCGTATTATCGTTCGTAAATTAGATGAACCTCAATTATATCAAGACGTGTTCGGTCATACATTGGTAGAGCTTGCGGAGAAAGATGAGCGTATTGTAGGCGTAACTCCGGCTATGCCTTCCGGTTGCTCGATGACTTATATGATGAAAGCCTTCCCGGATCGTGCGTTTGATGTGGGAATTGCGGAAGGACATTCCGTAACTTTCTCTGCCGGATTAGCTAAGGAGGGAATGATACCTTTCTGCAACGTGTATTCTTCGTTTATGCAGCGTGCGTATGATATGGTTATCCATGATGTAGCTTTGCAAAAACTACATATGGTGATCTGTCTGGATCGTGCGGGATTAGTGGGAGAGGATGGAGCTACACATCATGGCGTGTTTGATTTAGCATATCTTCGTCCGATACCGAATTTGGTAATCGCTTCCCCATTGAATGAGTTGGATTTACGGAATTTGATGTATACAGGCTATGCCGCTTTTAATGGCCCGTTCGTAATCCGTTACCCTAGAGGTAAGGGGGAGATGAAAGATTGGCGTAACGAGATGCAAGTATTGCCTATAGGAAAAGGGAAAAAGTTGCGTGACGGGGATGATATCGCCGTACTTTCTATCGGACCGATCGGAAACGAGGTGATCAAAGCCATCGAGATGGTGAAAGAAGAGGGGGTATCGATAGCCCATTACGATATGATCTACTTGAAACCGTTGGATGAGGAGCTGTTGCATGAGATCGGGCGGAAATATAACCGTATTATTACGGTAGAGAATGGAGTGATAAAAGGTGGTTTTGGTAGCGCTGTCCTTGAGTTTATGGCAGACAATGGTTATACGCCTCATGTAAAGCGTATCGGAGTGCCGGATGCGTTTATCGAGCATGGTTCTATACCGGAACTGTATCAATTATGTGGTATGGATGCCGAGAGCATTGCGAAACAGTTGAAAAAGGAGAATTGATTATTGTCAATTAATAAAATATGAAAATTGTCATAGCCGGTGCGGGAGAAGTAGGTACACATTTAGCGAAAATGTTATCTCAAGAGAATCAGGACATCATTTTGATGGATCCGAATGAGGAACGGCTGAATTTCTCAAAATCTAGCATGGAGATTCTCCCTATGGTCGGGAATCCGACCTCGCTTAGAGATTTGGAGGAAGCGGGGATCAAGAAAGCGGACTTGTTCGTAAGTGTTACTCCCGAGGAGACTACCAATGTGACGGCTTGTATGTTGGCTCATAATCTAGGAGCGCATCGTACGTTGGCCCGAATCAATAATTACGAATATTTATTGCCTAAAAATAAAGAGCTGTTCGAGAAACTGGGAATCAACTCGATGATTTACCCTGAGATGTTGGCGGCTAAGGAGATCGTGACAGCTGTACGCCGTCCGTGGACACGCCAATATTGGGAGCTGTTTGGTGGAGCTTTAATTCTGATAGGTGTTAAAGTTCGGGATAATTCCCGTTTGGTGAATCGGGTATTGGCCGAATTGCTAAATGAGCAGAAGCTATATCATATCGTCGCTATTAAGCGAAAGAACGAGACGATAATCCCCCGTGGTACGGACCGGATAGAGTCTGGTGACATCGTGTTCTTTACGACGACCCGATCTCATATAGAGGATGTGCGCTTACTGGCCGGAAAGAAAGATCCGGAAGTAAAGAAGGTTATTATTATGGGAGGAAGCCGTATCGCTATCCGTGCTTGCCAATATTTACCTAATAACATCCGGGTAAAAGTAATTGAGGCTAATAAAGAGAAAAGTCATCGAATCGCTGAGGTAGTGCCTAGTAATGTCTTGATTATAAACGGAGACGGCCGTGATACTGATTTGTTGATGCAAGAAGGCATCAAGGATGCGCAGACTTTTATAGCTTTGACGGAAAATTCCAGCACGAATATATTGGCATGTCTGGCCGCTAAGCGTTTAGGTGTGTTTAAGACAATCGCTAAGATTGAGAATATTGATTATATCCAATTGGCGGAAAGTATGGACATCGGTTCGGTTATCAACAAAAAGCTGATAGCGGCCAGCCATATCTATCAATTTCTTCTGGATGCGGATGTCTCTAACGTGAAATGTTTGACCTTTGCGAATGCGGATGTGGCGGAGTTGGTGGCTCGACCGGATTCAAAGATTACCAAGAAACAAGTCAAGGATCTCCGTCTGCCGAAAGATATGACTCTCGGTGGGTTGATTCGTGACGGTGAACCTATGATGATCAAGGGTGATACTCAGATACAGGCATACGATCATGTTGTCGTATTCTGCTTGGATACGGCTATGCGTAAGCTGGAGGACTACTTTAACTAGTTGATAGTTATGTTGAA
>OGHV01001102.1_pt1 | contig 16168 bp, 11 predicted proteins | sample 1571551 | NCBI WGS metagenome assembly OGHV01 (sample SAMEA2581960, study PRJEB24529) | metagenome | biome: Human gut stool | place: China | collected 2011 | reverse complement strand
GGATCGTTGCGCTTCCGGTCAGGATCGTGGCGCTCCCCACCGGAAGCGCCACGATCCTGACCGGTCGACGGGCTCCGGCGGCACGGTCGGATCGCATCCCTGTGCCGGCCCGGGCAGTGCTTCTCCTCTCGGAGATCCCGCCATCCCTGACCCGGGACGATTCAACCGAAACGCCCGTTCGCTTCCCCGTCCCACGCCTGCCGCAAGGCCGGCGCTTCCCGGGGAGCCGCGATACGTCGCATTGTAGCGGGAAATGGCCGAAAAGCAAGGAAAGTCGGGGCCTCTCGGGGCACCTGAGGGTTGCGGAGAGTTTCCCCGGAAGTTTCCGCCGCCGCGCACCATTCAGGCAAAATCCTTGTAAATCAAGGAAAAAACGCCCGGAACATGATATTCCGGGCGTTTTCAGCACGTTGCGAGTCGTTCTCAGGAAAATTGTCTAGAGGGTGCGAAAGCCCACGGTGACAGGGTTTCCTGACAAATCAGACCGTCGCCGACGAGGGGCGCTTCTTGGTGCCGCGGCGGGGCTTCGCGGGCGGAGCGGCGAGCTCGCCCACGCCTTCGGTCGGCGCCTTTTCCGCCATCTCGACCGTCTTCGGAAGAGGCTCGGGCATGCGCACGAGCGCATGGTGGAGCACCTCTTCGATGCGGCGGACCGGGACGATCTCCAGGCCCTTCAGGTCGTCCGCGGGGATTTCCGTCAGGTCCTTCATGTTTTCGTCAGGGATCAGGACCTTCTTCACGCCGCCGCGAAGCGCCGCGAGAAGCTTTTCCTTCAGGCCGCCGATCGCGAGGATTTCGCCGCGCAGGGTGATCTCACCCGTCATGGCGACGTCCGAGCGGACCGGAATGCCGGTGAGCGTCGACACCATCGCGGTCGTGATCGCCGCACCCGCCGAGGGGCCGTCCTTCGGGATGGCGCCTTCGGGGAAGTGGATGTGCCAGTCGGTCGTGGAGAAGACGTCGCTCTTCAGACCCAGCTGATCGGCGCGCGCACGCACCACCGAGCGGGCGGCTTCGACGGATTCCTTCATCACGTCGCCCAGCATCCCGGTGCGCACCACGTTGCCCTTCCCGGGGAAGGCGACCGCTTCGATCATGAGGATGTCGCCGCCGACTTCCGACCAGGAGAGCCCGTTGACGATCCCGACCGCCGGGTCGCGCTGCGACTCGGTGATCGAGTAGCGGCGAACGCCCAGGTAGGTCGCGATGTTCTCGTTCGTGACGACGACGGGGAGTTCGGTCTTCTCGGTCTTTTCTTCCAAAACCGTGAGGACGATCTTGCGGAGCACCTTCCCGATCGAGCGCTCGAGACCGCGCACGCCCGCCTCGCGGGTGTAGTAGCGGATGATCTCGCGCACGGCGCTCTCTTCGACGCGGACCTCATCTTCCTTGACGCCGTTGGCGCGCATCTGCTTCGGCACCAAGTGACGGAGCGCGATGTGCACCTTTTCGTCTTCGGTGTAGCCCGAGAGCGAGATCACTTCCATGCGGTCAAGAAGCGCGGGCGGAATGTCGTAGCTGTTCGAGGTTGCCACGAAGAGCACGTCCGACAGGTCGTACGGGCACTCGACGTAGTGGTCTTCAAACGAGTTGTTCTGCTCGGGGTCGAGGACCTCGAGGAGCGCCGCCGACGGGTCGCCGCGGTGGTGCGTCCCGATCTTGTCGATTTCGTCCAGAAGGAACAAGGGGTTCCGAACACCCGCCTTGATCAGGTGCTTGATCACCTGACCGGGCATCGCGCCCACGTACGTGCGGCGGTGCCCGCGGATCTCGGCTTCGTCCGAGACGCCGCCCAGGGCCATGCGCACGTATTCGCGGTTCGTCGCGCGGGCGATCGAGCGCCCGAGAGAGGTCTTGCCCACGCCGGGGCCGCCCACGAGGCAGAGAATCGGGCTCTTCACCTTGCCGACGCGCTTCTGCACGGCGAGGTACTCGAGGATGCGCTCCTTCACCTTTTCAAGGCCCCAGTGATCCTCTTCGAGGACCTGACGCGCACGGGCGATGTCCTGGTTGACTTCGCTCATCTTCGTCCAGGGGATGTCGATCAACGTATCGACGTAGGAGCGCACGACGCTCGCTTCGGAGCTCGACGCGGGCATCGCGCCCAAGCGGCGGATTTCGGAGAGCGCCTGCTCTTCGACGTGCTTGGGCATCTTCGCCTCGCGCACGCGGCGCTCAAGGCGGCGGGCCTCGTCGCCTTCCTCCGCGTTCTCGTCGTCCAACCCCAACTCCTTGCGGATGGCCTTCATCTGCTCGTTGAGGTAGTACTCGCGCTGGTTCTTCTCCATCTGGCCCTTGACGCGCATCTGGATGCGCTTCTCGATCTGGCCGCTCTCCAGCTCCGTCTGGATCGACTTGATGAGGAACTCGAAGCGGTCGATCGGGTTCGTCATTTCGAGGAACTCGATGCGCTTGTTCGTGGGCAGCGCGATGATGCCCGCGACGATGTCGCAGGCGACGACGGGGTCCGCCTCATCGCGGACGGTCTGGAGGTGCTCCGCCGGGATCTTGCGCGCGTTCTCGGCGTATTCGGCGAGCACGGCGTCGAGCGTGCGGCGGTGCGCCTGAAGTTCGGCCTCGGGGACCTCTTCGGTCGGGATCTCTTCGGCGTAGGCCGAGAGGTAGCCTTCCGGGGTCACCTCGATGTCGCGCACGCGGATGCGCGAGATCCCGTGCACGAGCGCCTTGACGCTGCCGTCGGGGAGACGGAGCATCTGGCTCACGCGCCCGATGACGCCGACGTGCCAGAGGTCGGCGTCCTTTTCGGGATTGTCGATCTCACGGTGACGCTGCGTCACGAGGAGCGCATGCGAATCGAAGTTCTCCATCGCGTGCTCGGCCGCGGAGACCGAGAGCTGACGCGACATGAAGACGGTCGTCATCGCATTGGGACCGACCACCATGTCGCGCAGCGGAACCACCGGGAAGCGGCCCGGCAGGGGCGCCTTGCGCTCAGCGTTGGATTGAATCTTGTTCAAAGTGGTGTACCTGTCGAAAAGGGTTTGGTGCTTCTTATATGGGGACGAGGGACCCCGGTTTCAAGCACCCGTTTTCAGGCGCTGCGGAGGATCCGCTTCAGAGGTTCCTTCTTCTCGACGGCGTCGGCCGTCACGACGACCTTCGCGACGTCCTTGAGATCGGGGATCTCGAACATCGTGTCGACGAGGAGCTCTTCCAAAATCCCGCGCAGCCCTCGGGCGCCGGTCTTCCGCTCGATCGCGCGGCGCGCGACGGCGCGAAGCGCCTCGGGTTCGAACTCAAGTTCGACGCCTTCCATCTCGAAGAGGGCCTGGTACTGACGCACCACGGCGTTCTTGGGTTCGGTGAGGATGCGCACGAGCGTGTCTTCGTCCAACTTGTCCAAAGAGGTGATCACCGGAAGGCGGCCCACCAATTCGGGGATCAGCCCGAACTTCACGAAGTCCGACGCCTCCACGTCGCGGAAGAGGTCTTCGCGTTCGCGCTCCTTCTTCCCGTGGACCGACCCGTTGAAGCCGATCGTGCTCTTCGCGTTCTTTTCGCGCAGGATGCGCTCCATCCCGTCGAAGGCCCCGCCGCAGATGAAGAGGATCTGCGTCGTGTCGGCTTCGACCATCTGCGCGGTCGGATTCTTGCGCCCGCCCGACGCCGGGAAGCGCGCGACCGTGCCTTCGATCAGTTTGAGGAGCGCCTGCTGGACGCCTTCGCCCGAGACGTCGCGCGTGATCGAGGGGTTCTCGCTCTTTCGCGCGATCTTGTCGATTTCGTCGAGGTAGATGATGCCGCGCTCGGCCTTCTTGACGTCGCCGCCCGCCGCCTGCACGAGGCGCGCGATGATGTTTTCGACGTCTTCGCCGACGTAGCCCGCTTCCGTCAGGGTCGTCGCATCGGCGATCGCAAAGGGAACGCCCAACTTCTTCGCGAGGCTCTGCGCGAGAAGCGTCTTGCCGCACCCCGTGGGCCCGATCAGAAGCACGTTCGACTTCTGGAGCTCCACCTTGTCGGCGACGTCGACGCCGCCTTCGTCCAAGGTCTTCAAACGCTTGAAGTGGTTGTAGACGGCGACGGACAACGTGCGCTTCGCGCGCTCCTGCCCGATCACGTAGTTCTCAAGGTGCTCGTAGAGCGCCTTGGGCGTGGGGATCGGCTGCGAGGAGTCCCAGCCCGCGGACGCGTCGGCGGGCTTCTCGCCCGGCTTCGCCGCGTCCTTCGCAGGGACGTGCGCATCCTTGCCGCCGCGCTTGTTGACGAGTTCTTCGAACATCTCGCGCACGCAGGCGTCGCAGATGTAGCAGCCCGCACGGTCGCCCTGATAGAGCGTGCGGGCGACGCGTTCGCTCGTGCCGCAGAACGAGCAGTAGTGTTCAGCCATCGGAATTCCTTGTTACTTGCGGTGCGTGAGGATCTCGTCGATCAGACCGTACTTCAGGGCCTCTTCGGCGCTCATGAAGTTGTCGCGGTCCGTGTCGCGCTGGAGTTCCTCGACCGTGCGGCCGGTGAATTCGGCCATGAGTTCGTTCATCTGGCGCTTGATCAAAAGGAGCTGGCGCGCGCGGATCTCCACGTCGCTCGCCTGCCCTTCGGCGCCGCCCAGGGGCTGGTGGATCATGATGCGCGAGTGCGGGAGCGCGTAGCGCTTGCCCTTCTCGCCCGCGGCGAGGAGGAACGCCCCCATGCTCGCGGCCATGCCCATGCAGATCGTGTTCACCTTCGGGCGGATGAAGCGCATCGTGTCGAAGATCGCCATCCCGGCGGAGACGCTCCCGCCCGGGCTGTTGATGTAGAGCGAGATGTCCTTGTCCGGGTCTTCGCTTTCCAAGAAGAGCAGCTGCGCCACGATGAGCGAGGCCGACTGGTCGTTCACGTCGGTATTGAGGAAGACGATGCGGTCGCGCAGCAGCCGCGAGTAGATGTCGAAGCTGCGTTCGCCACGCCCGGAGCTCTCAACAACAATGGGCACAAGGGACATCTGGGCCTCTCTTGGGAAATGGTTCGTTGGTGTTCGTTTCACCGCAGTTTGAGGACTGCGGGAAGATGGATTATGGACGAGTTGCGGGGAGCGTGCACGGCCCTCCACAACCCGAAAAGAAAAAGAGACGCACGGAGTACGCACGCCTCTTTCTCCCGAGGTAGGTCCTTCGGACGTGGGGGAGGAAACGCCCCCATCCCTTCAGGACCCGTCCGTTCAGACCGGCGGAGCCGATCAGAACTTATTCGCCATCACGTCGTCGAACTCGACGGCGACGTCTTCGGTCTTCGCGTTCGCGAGGATCCATTCCGTCACCTTCGTTTCGAGCGCCTGACCCGCGATGTTGTTGCGGCGGTTGGCGTCGTTCATGAGGTAGTTGACGACTTCTTCGGGCTGTTCGTACGAAGCGGCGATGCCTTCGGCGATCTTGCGGACGTCTTCGTCGGCGACCGTGATGCTCTTTTCATCGACGAGCTTTTCGACGAAGAGCGAGAGGCGGATGCGGCGTTCGGCCTGATCCTTGAAGACGAGGCCCGAGGGCTTCGGGAACTTGGAGACGTCCATGCCGCGGGCGGCGAGGTCGCGCATGGCCTGTTCGGCGAGCGCTTCGCATTCGTTGTTGAGCACTTCGGCCGGGACGCGGAACGTGAGCGTCTTCGAGACGGCTTCCATCACGCCGCCCTTCGTCTGGGCTTCGATGCGGGCGGCGATTTCGCGTTCGAGGTTGGCGCGGATTTCGGCCTTCATCTTTTCGACGCCGCTTTCGACGCCGAGACCGGCGGCGAATTCGTCATCGATGGCGGGGTAGGAGGGTTCGGCGACTTCGAGGACTTCGACTTCGAATTCGACTTCGGCGCCGTTCAGATCCTGGATGCCGTAGTCGGCCGGGAACGTGAGCGGGAAGGTCTTCTTTTCGCCGGCCTTCATGCCGCGGACGGCTTCTTCGAATTCGGGGAGCATGCGGCCCTGGCCGAGAACGAAGACGTAGCCTTCGGCGGTGCCGCCGTTGAAGGCTTCACCGTTCTTCGTGCCCTTGAAGTTGAGCTTGACGCGGTCTTCGTCGGCGGCGGCGCGGCCTTCGGCGACGTTGTAGACGGCGCGCTGCTTGCGCATGACGTCGATCGTCTTTTCAACGTTTTCGTCCGTCACCGTGCAGGTGTAGCGCTTCAGTTCCATCGCGGCGAAGTCGGGGAGCTCAACGTCCGGGAAGACTTCAAAGGTCGCGACGAAGACGAGCGTGTCTTCGTTGTCGGCGGCGGGACGGGCGTCGATGCGGGGCGTCCCCGCGATGCGCAGACCGGATTCCTGAGCGGCCTTGGCCCAAGCCTGGCCGACGAGCTCGTTCAAGGACTCGTCGTAGGCCTGCATGCCGTACATGCCGCGAACGTGCTTCATCGGGACGTGGCCCTTGCGGAAGCCCGGCATGCGGGCGTTCTTCGCGAGCTTCGTCAGGCGGTTTTCAACGGCGTTGTTGAGGTCCGCGGCAAGAATCTTGAGCTCAAGGGTGCGCTGCAGGGGATTTTCTTCCTGAGCGGCTTCAACGGTCTCAACGACCTGTTCGTTCTGTTCGGTCATCGCAAAACTCTTTTCGTGATGTGCTTGCCGGCCCGTCGGCGGGCGGGAAGCGTTTGGGAAAAATGGCGCCGACGGGATCGGAAGACCAGTGCCGGCGCATCGCTTTCTTCATCGTTGGTCCGCCGGGCGCAGAGCAAACCCCTGCGCGCCGCGAACGGCGTGTCGAATTGACGGATTATAACGGAGCGGGTTTTGAGCCGCCCGCCCGGAACCCAACCTTCACGGATCGAAAGCCCCTGAAACATCTCCATTTCGGCTTCCGCTACAATCCGGACCGCGCCTCACGCGCGCGGGGTCTCCTCCTCAACTTCTCCCACGCCGCTAACCTTTATGCTGCAACGCCTTCCGCCGACCGGCCTTCGTCTTCAATTCGCCGCCCTGGGGCTTCTCGGTGCGGTTCTGCTTTCGGGCTGCGCCGTCCCCACTCAGGTTTCCCCCGGGAGCCCCGACGGGATGGATCCGGTGAAGATGCAGGAGGACGCCGCCCGGCGCGAGCGCGTCGCCGCGCTGGAAGCGCAGTTCAGGAGCGTCGGCGTGCGCATGCGCGCGATGTGTGTCTCGCCCGAAAACGCCCCCTACTTTCGGAAGACCACGTGCCTCGCGTCCGCGATCACGGACGAGATGAAGGAGGACCGCTCGAAGCCCACCGCCGCGCAGAAGAAGGCCGCGCAGAACGTCTTTCGCATCACGCATGAGTTGAACGAAGAGACCCGCTCGATGATGGTCCAGTCCGGGATCCCCGAGTACGTCGACAAGGCCTTCGCGAGCCGCACGTACGCCGACCCGAAGATCAACGCGCTCCAGCAGGACTTCCTTCACGATCGTCTCACCTGGGGCGAGTACAACCGTGCGCGCGCCGCGTTGGTCGACCGTCCCGAGGACGGAGGCGATGCGGCCGGCGCCGCTCAAAACGCGCCCTGAATCCGCTAGAATAGCCGCTCTCCGAAACGGGCCCGCCCTGGCCGGAGACCTGCGGGAGTGGCGAAATTGGTAGACGCACCAGGTTTAGGTCCTGACGCCTATGGCGTGCCGGTTCGAGTCCGGCCTTCCGCACCAGAACACAAAAAATCCCCGAAGGGCACGCTCGCCTTTCGGGGATTTTGCTTGTCGGACTTTCGCCCGGGAGGGCCGGCCGCGCCGGGCCTCCCGCGAAGTCGGTCTCAGTGACCGCCGCAGCCGCAACCGCAGCCGCCTTCCTTCTTGCCGTGGCCGTGGCCGTGGCCGTGACCGTGGCCGTGACCGTGGCCGCCGCAGCATTCGCCTTCACCGTGGTGATGGTGGTGGCCTTCGCCACCGCAGCCGCATTCACCTTCTCCGTGGTGGTGATGGTGGCCTTCCCCGCCGCAGCAGCATTCGCCTTCGCCGTGGTGGTGGTCGTGGCCTTCGCCGCCGCAGCAGCATTCGCCTTCACCGTGATGGTGGTGTTCGTGACCGCCGCAACCGCAGCTGCACTCTTCCTCACCGTGGTGGTGATGATGGCCGTGACCACCGCAGCCGCACTCGCCTTCACCGTGGTGATGATGGTGGTGGCCGCCGCAGCCGCATTCGCCTTCGCCTTGATGGTGATGATGGTGGTGCCCGCCGCAGCCGCAACCGCAGCCGCCCGCGTGGGTCTGGCGGAAGACGATCGGGTTGAAGGCTTCTTCGGCTTCGGCCACTTCAAGGCCGATCATGCCGAGCATCTTGGCGATGTTCGGGAGCGGAAGAACCATGAAGCCGTCTTCGGAGGGCGCCACGCGCACGCCGCGGTTGATGAGGGCGCCGGCGGCTTCGCGCAGAAGGTCGATGTCGCCCGTCACGCGCAGCACCGGTTCGACGGCGGGACGCACCGCCCAGAATTCACCCTTCTCGTCGACGAAGCACTCGCCCACTTCGAGGGGACGGCGCTCTTCGACCGCGATCGTCACGGTCCCTTCGGCCGTTTCGATCGTTTCGGGCCAGACTTCACGCTCGGCGCTCGTCATCACGAGATCGTGGGCGCGCTCGAGGATCGTCTGAGCCGGCGCGGCTTCAGGAGGAAGAAGCTTGGTGAGTTTCGTCATTTTCTGTTTCCTGTACGTTGTCGGCGGCTGCGCGTTTCGGGAAGCGGGCCGCGTGCGCAACGCCCGGGGCGCGTGAGCTCACTGGCTCCCCGCGGGCCGGGCGTCGGATGGTCCGCATATTGTAGACGTTCGGCGGTCCGCCGCCATCCGCCAAAAGACGAGGGTTTTCGTTCAGACGGACCTACGATCGGTGGTAGCGGCCAGGATCTTGGGACCCCACCGGTATGGGTTTGAGGGGCGATCGGGGACCGGGCCGCGGCTTATTCGCGGCCGCAGCTCATCAGGACGTCCAAGGCGTCCGAGAGCCGGTCGACGGCGTGCACCGTGAGGCCCTCAATGGGCGCGCGGGGCGCGTTCGCGCGCGGGATGATCGCGCGCGAGAAGCCCAGCTTCGCCGCTTCGCGCAGACGCTCCTGACCGCGGGGCGCCGGGCGGATTTCGCCCGCCAAGCCCACTTCGCCGAAGACGACAAGGCCTTCGGGAAGCGGTTTGTTCCGGATGCTCGAGACGATCGCGGCGAGCACCGCCAGGTCGGCCGCGGTCTCGGTGATCTTCACGCCCCCGACCGCGTTGATGAAGACGTCCTGATCGAAGCATCCGACGCCCGCGTGCCGGTGGAGGACCGCAAGAAGCATCGAGAGACGCTGCGCGTCGACGCCGACCGAAAGCCGCCGCGGCGTCGGGAGGTGCGTCTGGTCGACCAACGCCTGAATCTCCACGAGAAGCGGGCGCGTCCCCTCCTGCGTCACGAGCACGGTCGCGCCCGGGACGTTCGCCTTGTATTCCGAGAGGAAGATGGCGGAGGGGTTCGTGACGCCGCGAAGCCCATGGTCCGTCATCGCGAAGACGCCCAATTCGTTCACCGCGCCGAAGCGGTTCTTGAAGGCGCGCACGAGGCGGAAGTTCGAGTGGGTGTCCCCTTCGAAGTAGAGCACCGTGTCGACGATGTGCTCCAGGATGCGGGGACCCGCCAAGGCCCCGTCCTTCGTGACGTGCCCGACGAAGATCAGGGTCGTGCCCAGGGTCTTCGCAAGGCGCGTCAGGCGCGCCGCGCATTCGCGCACCTGCGAGACCGACCCCGGGGCGCTCTCCAATTGCCCCGAGAAAAGCGTTTGGATCGAGTCGACCACGACGAATTCGGGCTTCTTGTCTTTGAGCACCGCCTCGATGTGCTCCAGCTCGATTTCGCTCATCAGCTGGAGCCCGTGCGGGTCAATCTGAAGGCGCTGCGCGCGAAGCGCGATCTGCGTCGCGCTCTCTTCACCCGACACGTAGACCGCGCGGATCCCCGCCGCAACGAGGCGCGCCATCACCTGGAGGAGCAGCGTCGACTTCCCGATCCCCGGGTCGCCGCCGATCAGCGCGACGCCCCCTTGAACGAGGCCGCCGCCCATCACGCGGTCGAATTCCGAGAGCCCCGTCTGAATGCGGGGTGCCTCGGCGGTGGAGACTTCCGAGAGGTCCTGGAGCGACCCCGTCGTGTCGACGAAGCCCCCGCGGCGCTCGTTCACCGACCCGTAGCGGGCGGCGACGCCCTCCTTCACGGTGAATTCCTGCAGCGTGTTCCACGCCTTGCAGTGCGGGCACTGCCCGGCCCACTTCGCGGTGGTGCCGCCGCAGTCGCTGCAGACGAATTCGGTGCGAACCTTCTTGGTCTTGGAAGCCATGGTTGTCCTGTGTCGGGTGGGGTATTCGAATGCGGTGAAGCGTAGCAAAAAACAAAGGGGCCCTCGCGGGCCCCCTTCGTCAGTCATGGAGTCGTTCGGATCGGAAGCTCACGCTTCCTTCACGCTCACCGGCACGCGTCGCGCCAGGGCGCAGAGGAGTTCGTAGCCGATCGTGCCGCAGGCCGCGGCGACGCGGTTGACCGAGAGGTGCTTGCCCCAAAGCTCCACCTCGGTGCCCAAGCCCGCCGCCGGAATGTCGGTGACGTCGATTTCGAGCATGTCCATCGAGACGGAGCCCGTCAAGGGCGCCAACTGGCCTTCGACCCAAACGGGCGCGCCGTCGGGCATGCTGCGGGGATAGCCGTCGGCGTAGCCGCATGCGACGACCGCGATGCGACTGCGGCGCTTCGCGGTCCAGCGCGAGCCGTAGCCCACCACTTCGCCCGGGGCGATTTCCTGAATGGCGATGATCTTCGCCTTCAGGGTCATGGCGGGGATGAGGCCCAATTCTTCCGACGAAATGTGCGCGTCCGGGCTCACGCCGTAGAGCGCCACGCCCGCGCGCACGCCCGAGCCGCCCACTTCGGGGTGCCAGAGGATGCCGGCGGAATTCGCCATGCAGGAGGAGGCGCCGGCCTGCGCCAGTCGCCCCATGCGTGTCAACTGACGGCCCACCGACGCGGGGGCGTCGCCCAGATACGTGGGTTCGGCGTTCGCAAAGTGCGTGACCACCCCCATGACGGAGACGCCCGGAATGCGGTCCAGCATGTCGACGACGCCGTCCACCTCGACGGGGAGGAACCCCAAACGGTTCATCCCGGAATTGACCTTGACGTGGCAGCGGACGTTCATCAACTTCGCCGCGCGCAGGATCTCGATCTGCCAGGGCGAGTGGATGACGGTTTCGACATCGAGCTTCTGAAGGGGCTCGATGTCGGTCGCATCGAAAAAGCCTTCAAGGAGCAGGATGCGGCCCTTCCAACCCGCCTTCCGCGCACGCTCCGCGTCGCAGAGGTCGATGGTCGCCAACCCGTCCGCCTTCTCGAAGGCGCGCACCGCGTTTTCCAGCCCGTGCCCGTAGGCGTTCGCCTTCACCACCGCCCAAAGCGTTCTGCCCGCGGCCTTTTCGCGGAGAACCTCCAAGTTGTGGCGGAGCGCCTGCAGGTCGATTTCGGCATGGATGGGACGCGGCACGGTGAAATTCTTCCTACTTGATTCAGGATGCTTGGACTTCTCTTCGCCCGAGGACTTCCCGAGCGGGAAGCGCAATGAAAGTTACGCCTCCGAAGCAACCAATCATACGCCGGAGAGCCCGGGCGTCCGGGCGCTCAAAACGTCCTGAAACACTCGCGGCCCGACAAACTCGACCGGGCGGCGTCCGCCGGTACCGCGCGGAGAATGTACACTTCCATCCGATCCGAATTCCCCGACCGTTTTTGTGAGCGTCAGTCCTAAATGAATCGCGGCTTCTACACCATCATGGGCGCACAGTTCCTCTCCTCCCTAGCGGACAACGCCCTGCTCATCGCCGCGATCGCGCTTTTGACGAGCCTGCAGGCGCCCGACTGGATGACGCCGCTCCTGAAGCTCTTCTTCGTCGTGAGCTACGTCTGCCTCGCCGCCTGGGTCGGGATCTTCGCGGACAGCATGCCGAAGGGCCGCGTGATGTTCATCACGAACTTTCTCAAGTGCTGCGGGTGCCTTTTGATGCTCTTCGGGAGCCACCCGCTTTTGGCCTACGCGGTCGTGGGCGTCGGCGCCGCCGCGTACTCCCCCGCGAAGTACGGGATCCTCACCGAACTCCTGCCGCCCGGCAAACTCGTCATCGCGAACGGTTGGATCGAAGGCCTCACCGTCGCGTCGATCATCCTGGGCGTGGTCCTGGGCGGCGTCTTCATCCGGCCGGACGTGGCGCAGCCGGTGCTGGACTTCTTCCATCTTCCCGCCGTCGGCCTCACCTCCTACGCCGAAGCCGCGATCTTCCTCATCGCCTTCGTCTACCTCTCGGCCTCCATCGTCAACCTCGCCATTCCCGACACCGGCGCCCGGTATGCGCGCGCCAAGTTCGACCCGGTCGACTCGATCAAGAATTTTACGGAGAGCTGCAAGCTCCTCTGGACGGACCGCCTCGGGCAGATTTCGCTCGCCGTCACGACGCTCTTTTGGGGCGCGGGTGCGGTGCTTCAGTTCCTGGTACTCAAGTGGTGCGAGGTGGCGCTCGGCATGAATTTGTCGGAGGGTGCCGTCATGCAGGCGGTCGTAAGCCTCGGGATCGCGCTGGGCGCCTTCCTCGCCGCCGCGAAGATTCCTCTGAAGCGCTCGCTCTCCGTTCTCCCGATGGGGATCTGCATGGGGCTTCTCGTCACCTGCACCGCCTACTTCTCGCGCGACGTCGCGCCCGCGGGCGGGATCTCGATGTTCGGGGGCGAACTCTCCTGGGCGGCGATCATCGCCGGGATCGTCATGGTCCTGGTCGGCATCTGCGCCGGGCTCTTCGTCGTTCCGATGAACGCGCTCCTGCAACACCGCGGCCACGTCCTCATGAGCGCGGGGCGCTCGATCGCCGTGCAGAACTTCAATGAGAACCTCTCGATTCTCGTCATGCTCGGCCTCTACGCACTTTTGATCAGGCTCGATCTCTCCGTGCAGGCTACGATGGTGACGTTCGGCGTCTTCGTGATGACGTCGATGCTCCTCGTTATCCTCAAGCACCGCCGCAATCAGGCCGAGTACGACAGCACGCACCTGATCGGCGAAGCGAAGCGCCACTAAGACGCACCGGATTCGTCCGTCAATAGAGATCGGGGAGCGCTTCCTTGGAGCCCTCCCCGATATGCATTCCCTCTTGGCAAGCCTCGTCGTCGTTCAGCTCATCGCGCTGATGATGCCGGGGCCCGACTTCTTCTTCGTGACGCGCACGGCCGTGAGCCAGTCGCGCGGCAAGGCCATTCTGGGCGTCCTCGGCATCACCGTCGGCTGCGGCGTGTGGGCCGGGCTCTCGATGGTGGGGCTTCACATCCTTTTCGAGACCGCCGGGTGGCTTCGCGGCATCGTGACGGGCCTGGGCGGCGCGTACCTCCTCTGGATGGGCGCGAACCTCCTTCTCTCCGTCTGGCAGAGCCGCCGCGCGGCGGCGCATCTCACCGCGGCCGCCGAAACGGCAGAGCCCGAACTTCAGACCGAGGGCGACATGCGCCACCCCTTCCTCTTCGGGCTCTTCACCAACCTCTCAAACGCCAAGGCGATCATCTACTTCGGAAGCGTCTTCACGACCTTTGCGGCCGCCGACCTGGGGTTGGCGGGAAAGCTCGCCGTCCTCGGGATCGTGCTTCTTGAAACCTTCCTTTGGTTCGAGTTCGTCGCGCTCGTCTTCGGGCTTCCGCAGATGAGGCGCGGCTACCAACGCATGTCCCGCGTGATCGACGCCGCCGCGGGCGTCATCTTCGCCGGGTTCGGGGCGGCGCTTCTCGTGGAGGCCGTCCGGCTCGGCATTTGACGGGATCCGACGGGATCCATGAAGGACCCCGTCAGCACACCGATCCCTCTTCCCGATCAGTCCTCCCTGGAGACGCCCGGGCCTTCGAGCGTGCTCAGCCCCGTGCGGCCCTGCGGGCGCACGGTGATGCGGGCCGACAGGCGCTCCCGCACGGCGGGGACGTGGCTGATGAGGCCGATCAGCTTCCGCGAGCGCTGCTGAAGGACTTCGAGCGCGTTCAAGACGTGTTCGAGCGACGCCGCGTCCAAGGTCCCGAAGCCTTCGTCCAAGAAGAGCGTGTCGACGCGCATGCCGCCCGCACTCACTTCAGAGAGCGCCAGCGCCAACGCGAGACTCACGAAGAACGTCTCCCCGCCCGAGAGGTTCGCGCTCGTGCGCTCGATCCCGGCCATGTCGCGGTCGATGACGGAAACTTCCATCCCGTCGATGCCGCCCGCCTTCAGGCGGTAGCGGCTCGACATCCCGGCGAGGACGTCGTTCGCGTGCCCGAGGAGCACCCGGAAGGTGAGCTTCTGGGCTTCGCGCGAGAAGGCCTGCCCGTTGCGGCTCCCGATCAGGGCGTTCAACGCGCTCCACTCGTTCCAGAGCTTGGTGAGGCGCGCGAGCTCTTCTTGGAGTTCCGCCGAGCGTTCGCGGTTTTTGCGGTCGGCCTCCAAGCGCTCCTGCAGGGCGCCCAATTCGCGCTCGGCTTCGGCGTGCGCGTCCTGCGCGGCCTTCAACCTCGCATCCAGAACGGCCTTCTCTTCGGTCGTCAACGGCTCGGCTTCCAGCGTTTGGAGTTCCGCCGCCGCGTGCCGGTGCTCTCCCGACGCACGGAGAGACTAGCCGTTATGACGCAGGATCCTCTGAGCGAGTCCGCCGCGCTCGGCTTCCGACAACGCCGCCGCACGCGCTTCCGTCTCGTCCGCAAAGTTCTTCTCACCCAACACTTGGGCGAGCTTCGCTTCGGCCACCTTGAAAGCATCCGTTTCGGCGGCGATCGAGGCGGCCAAGGTCTTCCGCTCGGCGGTGAGCGCCGCCTGACGGCGCTCGTTCTCCGCCAACGCCTTTCCGGCGGCGTCGAGCGCGTCCTTGGCGGTCCGGAGCGCCGCCGTGAGCTTCGCCTCCTCCTTCGCCGGATCCGTGTCGCCCCAGCGCTCGGCGCGGTAGGCGAGAGCTTGCGCGCGGGCTTCTTCGGTCCTCCCGGCCTCGGCTTCGAGCCCCGCGATCGGGGCGCGGATGACGTCGAGCTTTTCGGCCTGCGCCTTCTCGACCGCTTCGGCGTCCGTCATGCGCTTTTGGTCGGCTTCCCATGCCGCCTTCGCGGCCTGGGCGGCGGCCAACCGCGCCTTGAGGGCGGCCAAGGCCGAAACGCCGGCCGCGACGCCATCGTCGAACCCCAACGTGCGGAGCACCCGTTCGGCGTCTTCACGCTGGGCTTGAGCGGCGTCCCACGCGCGCTTCGCGTTGGCTTCCGATTCCGCGGCAAGCGTCGCCGCCTGCTCGGCGCGCAGACGCTTTTCCTCCGCGCGGTTCGCGGCCGTCTGGGACGCTTCACGCGCGTCCCTCGCCGCGCGCCACTGCGCCTCCGCTTCGTCGACCGTCTTCGACCAGGCACCCACCGCCGCGATCTCTTCTTCGAGCGCCCGGGCGTCCTCCGCCGTCAGCTTGGCGGTGATTTCGGGCCAGGTCGACGCCAACGCGTCGAAGCGCTTCTTCGCCGTCCCGCCGATCTCCTGCGCCCAGTGCAGGAGCCGTTCGTTCTTCTCGGTCTGAGCCTCCCGGTAGGCGTTCCGCGCCGAGGCGAGCGTCTCCAAGACCGTCACCGCGTGCCGCGCGTCCGCCGCGCGTTCCGCGGCGTTGCGCATCCTCACGAGCGCCCCTTCAAGACCCATCCCGGCCGAGGCCGCCTCCCACGCCTTCTTCGCCTCCGTCTCGCGGGCGGTCTTCTGCGTGAGATCGGCCTGCGCGGCCTTCGCCGCCGCGACGAGCGTCTTCCACTCTCCCGCAGTGCGCGCCTTGGCGTCTTCAGCTCCCGCGAACGCCTTCTTCGCGTCGGCCTCCGTCTTCTGGAGCGCCAACGCGCGTTCGATTTCGCGCTCCAACACCGGAAGGCGCGCTTCCAAAGCAAGATCGGGCGCGGTCTTCTCCGCCGCTGCCTTCTTTTGGGCGAGCGCCTGCGCAAGCTCCGCCTTCGCGGCTGCGATCTTTTGGGCGCGCAGTTCTTCCTTCGTCAGAAGCGCCTTCTGTTCGTCCCGGCGCTTCGCGGCTTCGCGGGCGTCCTTGGCGAGGTTCGCCGCCTTCAAGTCCGCCTCACGCATCGCGCGGGCTTCGGGGCGGAAGGCTTCCTCCATCGTGCGGGCCTTTTCTTCCTCAGACTTGGCCTTGTCCGACGCGGCCTTCGCACGGGCGAGTTCGCCCTCCGGGGCTTCCAACGCCGGGAGCGCGGCGGCCGCCCGGC
>OGHV01001084.1_pt1 | contig 16293 bp, 9 predicted proteins | sample 1571551 | NCBI WGS metagenome assembly OGHV01 (sample SAMEA2581960, study PRJEB24529) | metagenome | biome: Human gut stool | place: China | collected 2011 | reverse complement strand
CCTCGTCACGCCGATGGTACTGCGTAACAGTGGAAGAGTAGGTAGCCGCCGTCTTAGGTGAAAGGAGTCAGTCGAAAGATTGGCTCCTTTTTTTGGTATATACACCAGCCGTTTAATTTTCAATGATGTCTGCCTCTTATTGCTAGCTTCCATTTACAACAGTCATTTAGATGTAACATGACATGTCTGGTAGGAGGCATTAATAAAATACCAGCTATATCTTTTTTAGCCCAGAAATCAAGCAACCAAATCGAATCTTCATGATTTGTGATACCACCTTCTTCTAATATCCGGCTTATCCTTTGAGTTGGGATTTTGCGACGTATATCATCGGGAGATAAGGTTCGGATGATTTCTCTGCTTTTTCGTCCTACTTCATTCCTGTATTCTAAGAGTTCTTGAATACGTAGACTTTTGCTTAGCTGAATAATCTGGTTATCAGATAAGGCATTTCCTGTGTCTCTGATAGGGGAATTCATTCGGGTTTGCCAGTCTTCATTGAAGATCTGCTTTTCCCCGTTAACTAATATATTCATGGTCAGATCCTCAATTCTGCTGATATGCCATAATACCCAAGCGATGGTTTCATCTTTCGCTGTAGGCATAATGGCATATTCATCCTCTCTTAAATCTCCGACTAGCTCATCGACCTCGTTTCTCTCATTACCAGACACCACAGAGAGGTGTAATTTTCCATGAATCTCAAGAAAGAGCTCCTTGGTTTGCTCTATTAATTCCGGTTTACGGATAATGCGGTTTAGTTCTTTATGTGATTCGCTTAATCCGGCTCCAAAGTATTTCATTTTGGGGATTATTGGTAGCGTACGGCTGTCCCGGCGGCGGTAACCATCAGCATGCTTCCGCTTCCTCCTACGGTCTCATAATCTAGATCTACGGCGATTACAGCGTTTGCGCCCATTCGTGCCGCATGATCGCTCATTTCTTTCAAGGCCGTTTCTTTCGCTTCGCGTAAGACACTCTCGTAAGAACCTGCACGTCCTCCGACAATATCCCGGATGCCTGCGAAGAAATCTTTGAATACATTCGCTCCGATGATCGTTTCACCGGATACGATTCCGAAGTACTGGGTAATTTCTTTTCCTTCGATCGTGTTAGTTGTTGTGAGTAACATAGCTTTTCAATTTAATCGTTTGAGGGCAAATATAAGATAAAGGGCGAACTAGTGTACTGATTCGCCCTTTGTTTTTATGTTTCTTTATATGAATTTATTTTACCGGTTGATCGGTCATGATAAACTCAAGCTTACCTCCATTTATGATATCGGAGTGGCTGATGAAAGGAGTCTCTAGGACTTTACCGTTTAGCTTGACTTCTTTAACGTATTTATTGGCGGGATTATTGTTGGTCGCCACGATCTCGAAAATACCACCTTTTACGTGCATAGAAGCCTTATTTACCATCGGACGGCCCAATGTGTAAACCGGAATACCCGGACTTACCTGATAGAAACCTAGGGCGCTCATGACATACCAAGCAGACATCTGTCCGCAATCCTCATTACCGATGATACCATCCGGTTCGTTCGTGTAGAAATTCTGCATGATATAATCTAAATACCCTTGCCCTTTCCATGGAGAATCTGTCCAGTTATAAAGATAGGCCATATGGTGGCTCGGCTCGTTTCCATGAGCGTATTGGCCGATCAATCCGGTAATATCTCCGGAGGCTTCCGCCCCGTCAATCTGGGAAGAGGTGGTGAACAGGGTGTCTAAACGTGTTTCCAACTCTTTCTTGCCACCGATAGCGGCGATGAAGTTATCCATATCATGTGGTGCGAAGAAACTCCATTGGAAGGCATTCCCTTCGGTATAGTCGCTTTTCATATGCGAAGAATAGCGAGGGTTGAATGGAGTACGGAAAGAACCGTCGCCCATTACCGGACGCATCATTTTCGTCTCGGGATCTAAATAGCGTTTGTAGTATTCGGCTTTCTTGGCATACTCATTCGCCAACTCTATATTACCTGCCTTCTTGGCGATTTGGGAGATACACCAATCCTCGTATGCCATCTCCAATCCCCACGATACGGATTCAGGAACAGAATCGGCGGGGACGAAACCATATTTCTCCTTATAGTAAGGATGCATCGTGATCAGATCCAGCTCACGGGTTCCTCTGAACTTCTCGGCAAGATCCTCACGGTAAACGGAAGAACGTGCGCCGGCTTCCGCCCACGTGCTCATATCACCTTCCGCTAAATCTTTCGCTACAAGGTCGGCGAGGACCGAGACGGCCGGATATCCTACCATACAACCTGTATAACTAGAGGCTAAAGGCCATTTGGGTAATATTCCACCTTCTTTATAACCTTGCACGAGTACCTTACCCCAATCAGTCGCTAGGGCTGGATTAATGATTGTCATTAACGGATGAAGCGCACGGAACGTATCCCACAAGGAGAATACGGAATAATTTACGTAACCCGGTTCGGCGGTATGCACTTTCTTGTCCATACCCAGATAACGTCCGTCCACGTCTTGATAAGCGAAGGGGGCGATCATGGTATGGTAGAGCGCCGTATAGAAATTGACCATGACTTTCGGATCTGCCTCGATCTGGATCAAGTTTAACGCCTCGTTCCAAATATGCGTTGATTCCTCACGGGTCTTATCGAAATCCCATCCGGGCAATTCTGTCTCGAGATTCTTCTCGGCGCCTTCCGGATCGACTACGGATAAGGCTACTTTTACATAAAGCGGTTGTGCCTTTTCAGCGAATTTGTAATGGAACTTCAAATCTTCTGCCGTATTTAGGCGTAAGAACAAGGAGTCTTTACGTAATTTCCCTCCGATGTATTGGTATACGGTCTCGATCGGTTCCGAGAAAGTAATCCGATAGGACATAGAATGGAAATGCGCCCAACCTTGTGTCTTCACGGTACCTTCCACCGTGGAGTCGTTTACAAGTAAATATTGGTTACCGATCAGCTTATGTCCCCAGTTCGGTTGAAGGATATGCCCTAAGTCAAGCAGGACACGACGTTCTTTGGGATTGTCGTATGTATATTTGTGGAAACCTACACGATCCGTAGAAGTCAATTCCACGTTGATGCCAAAGTTATCCAAGCGTACGGCATAATACCCCGGTGTCGCTTTCTCAGTGTCTTTCTTGAAGGTAGCTACTGGTTTGATGGAATCTCCACCGGAGAAAGGTAATAAAGCTACGTCACCCAGATCGCCGATACCCGTACCAGAAAGATGCGTGTGGCTGAACCCGTAGATATGGTCATCATCATAATGGTAACCACTACTTGCGTCCCATCCCAAGATATGGGTATCCGGGCTTAGTTGTACCATCGCGTACGGACGGGTAGCTCCGGGGAATGTGTGTCCATGGAACCCGGTTCCGATGAATGGGTCTACATACCTCACCTCATCTTGTAGTCGCGGCGACTCCGGCGCTTGCTTGCATCCTACCAGCAGGCAGGCAAGAGCGGCCTGAAAAAATAAGATCGTTCTTTTCACTGTTATTATTGATTTAGTTTGTAATAAGCGAATTATCAATCATCTGTCACAAAGATAATGGCTTTGGGGGAATATTGGAAATTTCCTTTTAAAATCTGCAACCTTTTTCGGGCTTGGCTCGTCTTATAGATAAAAAAGTATGGGAACAAACGAATTTACGACAAAGATATTGCCGCTGAAGAATAACCTTTTCCGGGCTGTTTTCCGGATTACCGGAGACGTGGAGCAGTCTGAGCAGATCGTTCAGGAAGCCCTGCTTAAGGTTTGGGAAGACCGGGATAGCTGGATTGTCATTGAGAACTTACCTTCCTATTGCATGATGGTAGCGCGTAATCTGGCATTGAGGGAAACGTATTCCGGAAATAAGGAAAGGATGGAGCGGTATGCGGTAAGGTAATCTGTTTATGGATCGTGTATGGACTATCAACGAATAAATAAGTTGCTGGATAAATATTGGGAATGCGCCACATCCGTGGAGGAAGAGCGGGAATTACGCCAGTTTTTCTCCTCAGCGGTGGTACCTCCCGACTTATTACCCTATAAGGCTTGGTTCGTATCTCATGAGGCCGAGGCATTACCTCCCTTGGGGAAAGAATTTGATGCTCGTATATTAGAACATATCTCGGAAGATCGAAAATTAATCACTACATTTGGAACGTTATTTAAATCTATTACTCATTTAATTCATAAGATTATGGGAACGAACATGAAGAGAGCCTTTACCACCCTTTTATGCCTTTTGTTTTGTATCACGATCTCGGCGCAGGATAAAGCCGCAGATCTCAGTAAGCTCGTAGGCGATTGGTCCTTCTCTGCCCCCGACGCTCCGTATGGATATCAAGATGGCAGTTTGCGGATAATGCAAGAGAACGGTAAGTTGACCGCTAAAGTGAATATACAAGGTAGTACCTTGGAGATAAATGATATCAAGGCGAAAGGAGATACCTATACCAGCTCTTTTTATGTGGATGGAACGCCTGTAGACTTAACTATGACCCAGAAAGGAAATAAGTTAGAGGGAATGGCCGACGCCGGAGGTATGCAGATTCCCGTGAAATTCAAGAAAACGAAGAAGTAACCGCTTTGTGGTACTGTGAGTTTCTGTTAACTTCGCGGCAAAAACTACAAAAGGATGTTTACAGTAATCGGAATCATGTTCTGCGGCATTGCCGTCGGGTATTTCTTTCGTAAAGTAGAATTGCTGCAAAAGATCGGTAAGCCTATTTCTTATACGATTCTTCTTCTTTTGTTCCTGCTGGGAATTTCGGTAGGGGCTAATGAGTCTATCGTGAATAATCTTACGACGTTGGGCGGGCAAGCCTTGTTGATTGCTTCGGCCGGTACGTTGGGTAGCGTCTTGGCGGCGTGGGGAGTTTATCATTTCTTTTTTAAGGAAAGGAGCCGGGGATGAAAGGGAGTTTGATCGTCGTGGGCTTCTTTGCCTTGGGGTGCTTGCTGGGATGGAGCGGTTATCTGCCCGGGGTCATTATCGAGAATGATATAACGGTTTATGTACTTTACCTCTTGATGTTTCAAGTAGGGATTAGCATCGGAAGCGATAAGAAACTGAAAGAGATTTTATCGAGTATACGGCCGAAACTCTTATTGGTGCCTCTGGCTACTATTATCGGGACGTTGAGCTTCTCCGCCCTGATCAGCCTTGCTCTTACCAAATGGAGTGTGTTCGATTGTTTGGCGGTCGGAAGCGGTTTCGCCTATTATTCATTATCCTCCATCTTGATAACAGAGTTAAAAGAACCGACGCTGGGGGCTCAATTGGCGGCGGAGTTAGGAACGATCGCCTTGATCGCTAATATTATCCGTGAGATATTCGCCTTGCTGGGCGCTCCGTTGTTCGTTAGATATTTCGGAAGGCTATCTCCGATCTGCGCGGGAGGAGCTACTACGATGGATACGACATTGCCGATTATCACCCGTTATTGCGGAAAGGATTTGGTCTTTGTCTCCATTTTTCACGGGATCTTGGTGGACTTCACGGTTCCGTTTTTCGTATCTTTCTTCTGTTCGATGTGAGAAAATCCTTATACGCACGTAAAAATGACCTTGCGGACTTGCGAAATGGGTTATACGCAAGTGAAAAGCATTTCGCGGAAGAGAAAAGCCATTTCTACTTGCGTAAAACCTCGTCGCAAGGGCGCGAAATCGTTTATACGCAAGTAAAAACGGCTTTTCAGTCGTGCGAAATGGCTTTTACCTCGGTAAAAATCATTTTACGGTTTGCAACATGATTTCTACCGCAGTTTTTAGTTGCGTGTCCTCGCCGGAGAGCTGTGCCTCGGGAGTATTGTACACCTCGACATCCGGTTGCAATTGTTGGTTTTCCAGATAATTGCCTTGCATATCTTTCACGCCTACTTGCGGGATACCGAATACCAAGGTCGGATCGATCTGCGTTTCCCACCATACGGCTGTCATGGTTCCCGGAACCGGGGCGCCGATCAGCTTGCCGATACCTAAGGTCTTATAAACCCAAGGGAAACCATGAGCGTTCGAATAATTATCCTCGCACATCAAGACACAGGACGGTTTGGTCCACTTATTGTAAGGATCGCTACCGATGTATTGTCCGCGAGGCTCGAAGCGCTGATACTCCTTGCCGCTCAATAAGGTAGCCAGATCATCATGCAACCAGCCACCTCCGTTATGGCGGGTATCCACGATCACGGCTTTCTTATTCCGGCAACGGCCTAATAAGGCGGAATAGACCTCGCGGAAACTCTCGCTGTTCATACCTCTTACATGTACATACCCGATTTGCCCGTTCGATAATTTATCTACGGTTTCTTGGCAATTCTCGATCCATCTTTTATAAAGGAGGTTCGATTGCTCTCCGTTACTGATCGCTTTTACCTGTTCCTCGAAACGCTGTTTGCTGGTAGGATCATAGACAGAAAGCATTACTTTCTTACCGACTTTACCGCTTAGCAGTGGATAATAATCGGCGTCTTTCTTTATCGGTGTTCCGTCTATTTTCTCGATGATACAGCCTTTCTTTATCTGGCTGTCGGCCAATGTCAGCGGCCCTTTGGCGATGATTTCCTCGATCTTCAATCCGTCGCCCGTGTATGCGTTATCGAAGAAAGCGCCTAAGCTGGCGGTTTCCGGCCCGGTTAGTCCCGGATTGTAACGAGCGCCCGTATGGGAGCCGTTCAACTCGCCCAATAGCTCGGAAAGCATCTCTTGGAAATCAAAATTGTTGTTGATATGCGGAAGGAAACGGGCGTAAGCGGTCTCATACCCTTTCCAATCCATGCCCCGGAGTGTCGGATCATAGAACTTATCCAAGACTTGACGCCAAGCGTGATGGAAGATATAAGCACGCTCCTCTGCCGGGCGATAAGCGAACTCGGCCTTGAAAGCGATCGGTTTTTCCTTGCTATCCTTCAACTCTATCTTTTTCAGTTTACCGCCGGCGGTAAGATAAAGGTTCTCTACTTTCTTATCGGCGAATAGAGTGCCTCGACCGACATTCTTGAGCAGTAATTTAGTGGACTTTTCCTTCAAGTCGTGTTCCCATAAATCAAAGCCTTTCTCGAAAGCGGCGCAATAATATAGTTTATCTCCTTTCGGGGCGAGTACGGCGTCTCCCAATGAGGATGAATTAGCGGTCAGGCGAATAATCCGGTCCTTGCGGTTCTCCAAATCAAACTTCAAGGGGGCTACAGGCTTATCCTTATCCTCTTTTTTCTTATCGGAATCTTTATCGGATGTCTTATCCTCGTCCTTATCTTTGTTTTCATCCGCTTCTACCAAGGCCAGTTCTTCTTTACTGAGGCGGAATTTATCGTAAGCCTCACCGTCGAAGAACATGATGTACACATCCCGCTCGGCACCCCAGCTACCGTGGCTGCGGAAACCGGCACGGTCGGAGGACCAGATCATGGCCTTACCGTCTAATACCCATTTTGCGTCGCCATCCGAATAACCGCTTTCCGTCAGGTTCGTTACCTCGCCGCTACCGTCCGCTTTCACGAGGGCGATATCCGTATTGTTCCATCCTCCGACGGAGATGTAATCTACCAAGAACCACTTGCTGTCTGGCGACCATTGGAAATGCTGGTCTCCATCGCTATACGAATAGAGGTATTTCCCGTCCAATACGGTGCGGACCTGCTTGGTCTTTCGGTTGATAACACGTAAGGTGGTGCGGTTCTCAAGGAAAGCCACCTCGTTACCATCCGGAGAGTATAAGGGTTGGAACGAGGTTTGTCCGGAGACGACAAGAGGCTCCTCTTTCAATTCCGGGGCGTACGTGAATTGCTTATCTTCGTCACGTGTAAGTTTACTTTCGTAGATTCCCCATGTTCCTTCCCGTTCGGCGGAATATACCAATGAACGTCCGTCGGGGCTGAAATCTATATTGCGCTCTTGTTGTGGCGTGTTCGTGATTTGACGAGTCGTCTCGTATTCAATAGAAGTTACGTAAACATCGCCACGAGTGATAAACGCTACCTCTTTTCCATTCGGGGAGACGGCGATATCCGTAGCTCCATCGGTCAGAAGACGATGGATCACGTCGTTCTCGATCTTATCTGCGACGATCTGGATATTCACCTTGGCAGGTTTCTGGCCTTCCTTAACGGTATAGATCTCGCCGTCGTAACTATAGCATAGAGTCCCGGAATTATCGGAGGTAAGGAAACGCACGGGGTGGGTGGTATGCGTCGTGATTTGTTTCTCGCTGTTGCCTGCCAAATCCTTCTTGAAGATGTTAAAGCTTCCTTTCTCCTCGCTTAGGTAATAGAAAGACGCCCCATCCGCGGCCCATACAGGATTACGATCCTCACCGCCAAAAGTGGTTACTTTCTGGAAAGAGCGATCTTTTCCAAGCGTACATAACCAGATATCACGGGTGATAGAAGATTGATGATGCTTGCGCCAAGGGTCCTCGTAACCTTTGTAGTCATTGTATAATAATTTACTGCCATCTTTGCTGAGGGCTATATTTTCCATGTATAACGAAGAATATAAATCCGGCCTTCCTCCGTCCGTGCTTATCTCATAGACTTGCATAAAGCGGGTGCCGGGGAATTGGATATCCTTGGCGTCTTGCAATACGTTGGCCAGATACAAGATGTGTCCGTTATCCTTAAAGGTAGTGGGATATTCGTTTGTGGAGTGGGTGGTGAGCCGCTTGGGTTCCCCTCCCTCCTTGTTCATGAGAAATACATCGAAGTTGCCGCTACGGTTGGAGGCGAAGGCTATTCTCTGTCCGTCGGGCGACCAGACCGGACGGGTATCATGCGCCGGATGTGTTGTCAACTGCCGGGCTTTTCCTCCGGAAGAAGGGACCGTGTAGATATCCCCTTGGTAAGAAAACGCGATCGTCTGCCCGTCCGGGGAGATCGCGCAGTAACGCATCCATAACGGACTGTCGTCTGCTTGCGCCGCCGCCGATAAAAATAACGCCAGCGCAGGAATCATCAAGTTTTTCATGTGTACTCTATTTTAGATTTACAAATGTAATCGATTTTCGATATTTATTAGGAGAAATAATTGCGTAGATTAAATTTTTAAATATTTTTGCATATGAACTTTAAAACCGCCAAGATGATGACGAAATATAGGGTGTGTATGACTTTTATGTCCATTTTATTATTGCTATTTCATTTTGTGTTTCTGTTTTCTTGTGGAAAGCTACCGGAAAAAACATTTGCTTTTTCTGATAACCTGCGGATTGACTCTTTGGAACATATGGCTATGGATTCGATTTACCGGAATCCTCGATATGCTCATTCCGCATTGGATGAAGCTTTAAGTCTAACTAAAGATAGCGATAAATATTATAAATTACTTGCGGTTAAAAGCCAGATTTATTTTGCAAATAGTGTATATGATTCCGGGTTTGTTTTACATCGGTCAATTATAGATTATTGCGACCGTGTACCGATGTCTCCCAAGATACATGGACTCTTAGGGACGTTGAAAAATACGGTTGGCAATTATTATTCATTTTTGGATAAAACGGATTCGGCCCTCCTTTGCTATTCCGAGGCGTATCAAGAGATCCGGCAGAGTGAGATGGAGCATAAAATCCCGGATATTTATATCAATATAGCGGATATATATACCCGGAAAGGAGCTTACGATCAGCGAGCCCGCTACTTTCGCCAAGCTCTTTTCGTGAGTGATTCATTGGGTATTATGGATCGGATGTCCTTTCCTATTTATTTTGGTTTGGGCGAGACGTATATGGAATTGAGGGACTTTGACTTATCCGATCACTTTTACCGTTTGGCGGAGAAAGAACTGGATTCTCGTAACTTGAGCGAGAAATTCACCTTTTGCAATAGCCGGGGAAATTACTATTATTACAAGGAAGAGTATGCGAAGGCGCTTCCTTGGTTCTTGAAAGCCCGTGAGGTGGTACGTCCTACTCATATGGATTTCTATACTAACGTATGCGAGATCAATTTAGGGGAGATCTATCTATGTCTGGATCAGTTGGATTCCGCTCGTTTTTATCTGGAAAAAGGGTTTAGGTACTTCCATACCTATAATAATAAGACAGCCTTGTACCATTTGACGACCTTGAAGGCTTCGCTAGCCTTAAAAGAGGGGAACTCCGGGCTGGCTTATCAATTGTTGAGGAGTTACACGGATACGGTAGGCATAGATCCCAAGATGGTAGCGATCCGTAATAAGAACTTGCAGAATTACTTCGCTACCACGGGCGATTTTAGACGTGCCTATGAGTACCAAACGAAGAATAGCGTCATTGAGAACAATATTCGTAGCGAACGAACCCAGATGCGTGTCGCCGAGATCGATATGCGTTATAGCCAAGATACGACTTTACTCAAGCGGGAGGCTATTATTAAACAACAGGCCGGCCGGATGGAATACTTGGAAATGAGCCGTTGGGTTTGGATCTTGCTTTTTGTGATTTTGTCCATCGTCAGCGGCATGGCTTATTACTTTATGAAACGTAAACGGCATGCCCAATGGTTAAGCCATGTCGATCAGGTGACGAAACTGAAGATGGAGAGTATTCGCAACCGTGTATCCCCTCATTTTATATTCAATATATTGAACCGGGAGATTAGCTCGGAGGAAGAAGGAAGTTCCCGCCGTACGCAACTTTCCGGATTGGTGGAGTTGTTACGTAGTAGTTTGGAGATCACGGAAAAGCTTAGTATCACGTTGGAGGAAGAATTACGCTTTGTCCGGACTTACTTGAATTTGCAGGCGCAAGGATTAGGGCCGGACTTCCGTCTGGAATGGAATCTCGATCCCTCCCTTGACACGGACGCAATCTATCTCCCGGCCATGCTGATCCAGATACCCGTAGAGAATGCCGTGAAACATGGCTTGTGTGCGATCGAGGGCGAGAAGCGATTATCTGTTTTCGTGGAGCGCGACGGGAAAGGCATCCATATCCGTATAGAGGATAATGGACCCGGGTATCGTCCGTTTACGAATGCGGGACATACGAACGGTACGGGGATGGGAACGAAAGTCCTTTACCGTACGATCCTATTGTTGAATAGGAGAAATAAAGAGAAGATCACATATTCGGTCCAAAGCAAGGAGAAGGGGATGGGGAGCGGAACAATCGTCAGTTTCTTTATTCCGTTGGATTTTAATTACGCTTTCTAGGTATCGTGAATGTACGAAAGTAATCCGGGCCGTTTCCTCCGGATAGTGGATGGAAGCGGCCCGGATCGAATTGAATCGGTTGATTCGGGTTATAGTCGCTCAATGTCTTCAACAGAAAGTCCGGAGCATTGGGCGATAAGTTCGGAGTCAAGTCCTTGCTCCTTCATCTTTTGGGCTATCTGGAGTTTTTCCTCTTGACGGCCTTTCTCGATCCCTTTCTGCATCCCTTTTTGCATTCCTTCCTGCATTCCTTTTTCAATCCCTTCCGTTTGTGCGTAATCGATGGTCGCATACCAATCCCGATAATTCTTTAGGTTTTCCTCGTAGATCGCACGTTCTTTTTCGCTGAGTGAGTTGACGTTCGCCACGTCCAGTAAGCGAAGGAAGGTCTCCTGTTCCTCCTTGAAGGGAGATTGTTCAAATAGGTTCATATTCTTCAATGTATAAATCCAACGTTCGAAGGAGCTCTTGCACTCCTCCTTGCTTAAACTGAATAACGGGAACGATATGTAGATCTGCTTCATCTTGATCTCATTGAACACCTTTCCCGTCCTCTCGTTAGCGAGGACAACATCCGTACGGAAGGCTGTGAACTCCGGCAACTTGAAATTCAAGAAATAGACTCCGTAGATGGGTAGCAACCGATATTGCCATTGCTTGCCGATTTGTCCTTGCCGGGCCACCATGCGACAAAGATAATAAAAACCTCTGTTAAAGAAATAGTGCTGGGGACAATTCTGCATCTCTAGGATGAACTTGGCCCCGGACACGTCCTCGCAGAGCAGGTCGAATATGATGGTACGGTTCTCGACGGTCTCTGGCTTGATCTCCTTGTCGAGGTAGGTGATGTCCTTGATCTGCCGTTCGCCGGCTAGGGCGGCGTTAAGGAACTTGATGGTAACTTGCTTGTCTTGGAAGACAGCCTTAAATCCAGCATCAGTCATGATGTCTACGTATTGCGCCATAGTTAAATGGTTTTAGGTGATTACTGCTCCAAAGGTAAGGTTTATTTTCGTATTGCGCATTCTGTTTATTGTATATTTCTTAAAAAGCAGGTTCATGGTAGTCTGCTTTGCTATTTATAGAAAGTACGATTAGTATTAATAGTAGTGCAAAATACTATGGATAGTAATCGGCTCCCATTTTGATCAATTCTTATTATACGCTGATTATCAGAAATATAAATAACAATCTTTAAATATTAGGCTTATTGTACTTTTTAAGAGATCAAATTTGGTATGGTTGACTTATTCTTTTCACGTATAAAGATAACATTAAATAATAGACTAAGCCGCTAGCATAAAGTTCTCCAAGTGAATAACTAATCACTTCTCAACTCGTAAGCTTATGGCTTGACAAGCCTTGGATTATACGTTTGAGTATTTGCAATGATTGCATGTGAATGTTTGTATTTATTATGCGGTTATGGATGGATACCATATATAATGTACATGCGTACATTATATAATAGATAGAAACGGCTAGTCTAAACGATCGATTCTTTTAGTCATTTGCAAAGGTGCGCGTTTCTTCGATACTTGCAACCCTTCCGGGCTATTTTTTTTCCACTTATCCTCTTTCTTATCAATAGGATAGGTTATCATTTACCAAACAAGCGATTCCTTCAACGAACCTCCCGCTCAAGCGCCTAAAAAACGCAAGATCTAAACGATCGTTTAGACTAGTCGTTTTCGAGTAAAACAAGGGTACTAAACGACGGGATGGACTTTAATTAACACTATTATTAATATTAAATTTTGAATTTATGAACAAGAAGTTTTCTACTCTTTTGGCAGGTATGGCGCTGTTAAGTGTTATGTCTGTTAATGCACAGACTACACCAAGTCGAGTAGACCCGGAAACTGTATTGGGTCAAGAATGGCGTTTAGGCGGTTTGAAGGAGGGAGCTAATTCTGGTCTTTATCAGTTGAAGGTCATGGATGGCACTACTCCTGCTTATCTTGCGATGGAGCTAAATCGTGGAACAGGTGATTATGAACTACGTGTTTATAGTGCAAGCGAAGCTAAGAATAACTTAGAGGCTACATTGTGGTGTGTTTCTGTCTCTAATTATAACCAAGGTCAAGCTCCTATTTATGACTTCCAGAATAAATTGTCTGGAACTATGTTGGATTTGACAATGGCTGGCCATGAGAAGACTGAGAATGGTATGAATGGTGCTTGGAAACCTGTTTTAGGTGGTGAGATCGCAGGTTGGGCATTCTCTCGCTCATACAAAGATTTGGAAGAAAAGAGACCTTTGTATTCTTATTTCTCAACGGACTCAATTGTTGGTTTGAAAGCGGATCCTGCTACCGGCGCTGTTAAGGTTGCCAAGTGGGGTGCTAATCAAATAGATGCCACTTCAAACGCCGCTGATGTGACTAACTTTGCTTTGGTTGGTGCGGCACAAATCGCATTGAGTGAAGATCAAGTAAATACGAAGTTGGGTCTTCTTCAAGATAACGAGGCTGGAGTACAATTGACTTTCACTCCGGACGTGAAAGGTACTAGCTTGAAGAATCCGTTCAATGAGCAGAAGTTTATCGCGGAGGATAAAGATAATGACAAATGGCTTTTCATCAAGCAAAAGGATAAAGACGCTTATTTGAAAGTTGATACGGCTTATACGAATGAGACAGGTACAAAGTTCTTAGCTTACGGTTGGACAGAGAAAGCAAAGGATAAAGCTGATGCTTACAGGTCTATTAGCTCTGAATTACGTGCTCAGCACAAGTTCAAATTTATCTATTCTCCGAGTGGCGATAGCTTGTACATCTATGTAAAAAAAGTTACTTGGAATAATGATGGCAAGTATTGGAATACGCACGTTACGGCTACTCCAGTTAACGAGCATGAGTTCTGGCGTGTCTCTTTGCAAGACTTGATTAAAGATGAAACTTGTATTTTGACAGTTGATCCGGAGGACCAGAACACTCATATTTCTTTGGGTCTTAGCGGATGTGAGGAAAAGGGTTCTTCCAAGACTTCCGTTGATGATGGTGTTTATTTCATCAAGAATAAACAAGGACAGTATTTAGCTTCTCCTATCTATGAGAATGGTACTATCCGTTGGACAACCGTGAATGAGGATGAGCAGAGTGTTGCTCATATGCCAGCTTATCAATGGGTTGTATTGAAGAAAAATACAAGTAATGATAAAGTGAAGGCTGTGTCTCCGGTTACTATCTCTAACCGTGAATTCGCAGATAAAGTTATAAATGCGGATTTTGATGGTGATGGCCAGATGGAGTCATATAAGACTGCTGTTTATTCTACTGTTCAGTTAAGAAAGGCAGAGGGTGGTTCTTATATGTTTGTATATGGAGATAAACTTACAGCGGAGTATGGCTCTGTCGGTATAGATTCTTTGTTCTTCGAGAAAGTTCCGGCAGCTTCTATTTCTGATCCGTATTTAGGTTACAGAAAGTTGGAGAAAGATTCTTTGTTGGTTAACAAATATACGTTTAACTATTGGCATCCTTATGCTACGGATAAATACATCGCTAAATCTACAGACTCTACGTTGACTGTGTTGGATGGAAAAGATGCTTTCGTAATTGATACATTGACTGAGCGTTGGTATAATAACTCAAAGATATTTGCGACTGTAGATATCCCTTACGGTTATAAGGTTAGCGATGATGTGGCTAAGAATCGTATTAAAGGCTTGAAGACTCTAGTGAGAACTGCTTATGAGGTTTCTTATAAAGATGGTAAAGGTGAACTTAATGAATGGAAAGTTAATAAGGAAGATAAGTTTAATGTAGGTTCTAGTGCTACTGGTCATCAGCAATCTTATACGACTTATTATGCATTCTTCAAAGAAAACAACCATATCAGTGGAAAGCACTATTATGCGATTGTTAATGCTGCATATGATAATTATCCTAATGCTACAAAATATGTATTAGGTTATCAGAAAGCTGGAGTATCCGATTATGACGGTGCCGCTACATTGAAGAATCAAGTATTAGGCGAGACTCGTACTTCTGCTTTCGCTATCGAACCGGACAACACTCCGCTTTACCGTCGTTTCAGTTCTCTTGAACTTGAAGGTAATGAAGGTGACAAGGCCGATACTTTACGTTTTATCGAGAAATACCGTAAAGAATACTTGCAGGTTGAGAATAATAAGAACTTCATGAAAGAAGGTATTGACTTCTTAGGTATTTATACTCCGGATAAGACTGAGGATGGTTTGTCATTCATCGTTGATACCGCATGGGTAAACCGTGGTTCTGGTAATATCAAGCCTCAATATTTGATCTCTATTGATCGTAATGATTTCGAAGGAGTTGAAGGCGTACCTTGTACGGAAGATGACCATCACTTTACCGCAGAAGGTAAACCGACAGATAAATGGCATTGCGTTCACGCAAAACCGGCTGTTCCGGGCTTTGAAAGAGGTAAATATTTGATCAATTTCCATGATTTCGCTAATAAATATGGTTGGTCAACATTATCAAATGGGGAGCAAGATGCTGACTACATGTGGAAGAAATATGATCGTGCAGGTTTCGTGGAAGCTATCCGTGTAGCTGATACTTTGTATATCTTGAGAGATGAGTTCAAGAACTTACCGAACGAGAAGATCAACTTCGCTGATTTGAACAAGGCTGAGGAGGATGCTTGGACTGCGGCTAAGAAGGCTGGAGTATCTGAAGATGAATTTGTTTCACACAAATATATCTTATCTGGTGATAACCATAAGTATGTGACTTGGTCTATGCGTTTCGTAAACAAGGAAGTTGCCGCTAATGAGGTAGAAGCTGATAGAGCATTCTTGTTCGAGTCTATGAAGAGTAAACATGTTTCTGGTTACAATAATTCTGCTATGGGTGACATCGCTCCTACATATGCGGCTTGGTTGAGAATGCAGAATGGTTGTTTAGTTCTGTCTGATGATCGTTCTTCTAATTTCGATGAGATGAATACAGGTGGTGACGATGCTTTGATCTTTAATGTGGAGCAAGGTGATGATATCGCAACAGATAACGAAACAATCGATGCTGTAGAAGGTATCTCTGTAGTAGCCGGTAACGGTACCGTAACCGTTCAAGGCGCAGCTGGTAAGTCTGTAGTTATAACGAATATCTTGGGTAAGGTAATCGCTGAGACCGTTCTTACTTCCGATAACGCTACAATCTCCGTGCCTGCCGGTATCGTAGCTGTAGCTGTTGATGGT
>OGHV01001080.1_pt1 | contig 16356 bp, 10 predicted proteins | sample 1571551 | NCBI WGS metagenome assembly OGHV01 (sample SAMEA2581960, study PRJEB24529) | metagenome | biome: Human gut stool | place: China | collected 2011 | reverse complement strand
CTGTTTTTTGATGGTTTGATTGATAAGAATGAGGCGATTAACCGTCTTCGCTATGAAAAACCAAATCTGCAAATCTGTTTCCGGACAGAAAAGGCACTGAAAATGCTGCATTTCGAAAGGAGCGAGAGCGTATGAAAGCAAATCCCATTTTACTTCAAAAGAAATACAGCCGTATTATTGAACTCTTTGCAAAGCAACAGGACATTTCATTGGATGCTGCTCTGAAATTTTTTTATCATTCCCAGGTCTATCAATTAGTCAGGGATGGAGTCTCTGATATGCACTGCATGAGCGATGAATATCTTGCGAAAGAATTAGAGATGGAATATAGAGAAAAGTAAAAAATGAAAAAAGCTATTTTGACACTTTTGATGATTCCTGCTTTTGTCGGGATGTTGTTTTCTTGCTCTGAAGTCAAAACAGATGCAAAGAAGTTGGAAGGTAAATGGAATGTGGTAGAAGTGAAAGGTGAGAAAGTCTTGGAAGAAGGCCTGCCGCAGATGGACTTCAATATGGCTGAGAAGAAATTACATGGAAATACAGGCTGTAATTTATTCAATACGACGATCACGTTAGATCCGGAAGATGTATCTTCTATTACGATCGCTCCGGGCGCTACAACTATGATGGCTTGTCCGAATATGGATTTGGAGACGAGCGTGCTTCAATCGATGGATCAGGTTCGTTCCGTGAAGGGCGGAAAAGATGAGAATGAGATGTTGCTGGTAGACCAAGATGGTAATGTATTATTAGTATTGGAGAGAAATTAATGCGAAAAGGTCTTTTTTATATTTGCCTGCTTTTGGTAGGCGTCGGTTTGTTCGCCGGCTGTAAATCCAAGAAAGCGGTGGTAGCTTCTTTCTCGGATCTGGATGGTGAATGGGGTGTCGTGGAGATGAACGGTAAGACGTTGAATCCCGAGGAGACTCATCAGGTTTTGGTGTTCGACGTGGCTCGTCAAGGGCTTTCGGGAAATGCCGGTTGCAATCGGTTGATGGGGAAGATCGAATATAATGATGCTTATAGAAATATCATTAAGTTCCCACAGGTAGCGACTACCCGAATGGCTTGCCCGGATATGAGCGGCGAACGTGAGTTGCTGGAAGCGCTTAATAAGGTGGTGCGCTTTGAGGCACAGGGTGAGGCGGCTCCTGTTTCGGAAATCGCTTTGTTCGGGACCAATAATGATAAGTTGTTGGTGATCAAAAAGCAAAAATAAAATCACCCAGTTGTAGAGACGGGGCACGCCCCGTCTCTACAACTGGGTATTAATATTTGAAACTATAACGGAATCCTGCCTTAAACCAAATACCCGGTTGGGGGATATTTCCCAGATCATAATAAGTGGAATTGAGCAGATTATTTAACTCCGCATATAGATTTAACCGCTGATATTCCCAATTTACTTTCATATCTACTAAGCAATAAGGAGCGTAAGGTTCCTCATAAGCCGGCTTAAGATTCTCGTATTTAGTATAACTACCTGCCCGGTCTTGCCAACGGACATACCAAGTGGCCGAAAAACCTTTCCAGATAGAATGGCTTAATTGAGCCGTGAACTTGTGCTTCAGATAATCTAACGCATAATTCGATATATACCCCTCACTATCCTTGTCTTGATGGATAAACGCATATCCCAGTTCTATTTTCCGGATAAAGAACCGTTCGTTGCCCAGTTCCCTCGGTAATAAACTCAGGTTAGTCTCGAAACCAAGGTTATCGACTTTTGTCAGATTTTGGCTTTCCCAGATATCTTCCGGTTTCTCTTTCACCCAATCGATCATGTTCTTGCCTTTTCGGTAAAAGCCGGCTATATGAGCCCGGAGGAAGTAAGTGTTGTATTTCAGTCCGACCTCGAATGCTTCGCTTTCCTCCGGTTTTAGGTCCGGATTTCCTTTATTCGTCTTACCCTCATAATAAAGATCGGTGAAAGTCGGCATACGCAATGCCCGGTTCCAGCTCCCATACAGACGGACATTGTCCCCGATACGGAAACTGGCATCTATTCCGGGATAGAAATGAATCCCTTCGTTTAAGGCCGAATTATAGTTTGCCAAGACCCCGACTGACAACGTGAAGCGGCGTAATAATACGTTATGCTCAAGAAAGTAGCTGATGTTACTTCGGTTATCGCTTTTTAGATATTGCCCCTCTTTCTCGAAAGGAACATTTTGCGGTTCCTTCATCGGCTTGCCTAATACATTACTCTTTACTCCCTCGTTTCGGAATTCCACGCCCATACTGGTTCTTCCTAGTTTCCACTGTGTCGTGGCGTTGAGGTTGGCTCCGAATACTTCCGTCTCATGGTAATTATGCCCGGTATACCAATCGGCAGGATCGCTACGGAACAACTCGTACCGGTCGAAATGTCGGGTCCAGTATACCTTGGGGGTGAACTTGATTTTGCCATGTGTTTCTCCTCCGGCGGAGAGGAAGAAGCGGCGAGTCTTGTCGTATTGGTTGGGGTAGGAAGCGGAGTAGAAGCTATTCGCTCCATAACCTTTGTCGTTGTATCCAGCTTGGAATTGGAAATCGGTCTCCTCGCTTTTAAGTTCCGATTGCCAAAAAAGATTTAATTGTTTGAAGTCTGTATTGTCTATATACCCTCCGGACGAGGCATACCCTGCGGAAAGGCGCTGTCCGAAATGAGTGGTCGCATGATTGATGGCAGCTTCCAGTTTCCAGAGCTTATGCATTCCAGCGTAATTGTCGGTCGAGATCCTGTTCTCTTTTCCTGTTTTCGTGATGATATTGATCGTTCCGGCGAAAGCGCTGGCCCCGAATATACGGGAAGAAGGGCCGGATACCACCTCGATGCGCTCTATGTCCGAGAGATTCACCGGGAGGTCAAAACTATAATGGCCGGTTTGTGGGTTGGAGAGGTTGACCCCGTTTAAGAGAACCGCTATTTGGTCGAACGTCCCTCCCCGGATGGAGATATCGGCTTGGGTGCCTCCTTCTCCTCGTTGCCGGACGTCTATTCCCGCGGCATATTCTAAAAGATCTTGGATACTGGTGACAGGCGCCGCCGCGATCTCACGGGCGGGAATGACTGTCACGATCTTGGTCGCTTGGTTCCGTGCGATAGGCGCACGGGAGGCGGTAACTTCTACCTCTTCCAGCTCTACGGAAGCTTCCTCGCCGGTCCGGTTAGGCTCGATTACCTTTTGGGCTTGCGCCGTGTCGGGCAGGGCAAATAGTAACGTGCTTGCTGTTACGACTCCAATGTTAATGACTTTGTGCATACTCCGGAACGCGGCGTAACGTTTCCGGTCGAATCGGCGGAAACGTACGGCGACTTGGGTATGCGATTCCCAATAATTCATTCGTTCTTATTTTTTATTTTGAGTAGGATAGTCCGGATAAAGTAAATACTTTTTACGCATGGCCTTGTATTGATCCAGCTCGGGTTTCCAACTTTCCCGGATCTCTTTCTCGGATAAGCCCCTTACGATCTGGTAGCGGAGCTGCTTCGTGCCTGCCAATAAATCGAACCAGTTCGGACGGGAGAAGAAAAAGGCTTGATCCTTTCCCGCTTTATTGTAGAAGTCGAGGAAGAATCGCAAGGTTAATCCTCCTTCGAACGGATATTCCCGCAGATCGATGCCGTAACATACTTTATCCTTTTGCAAGGGATTGGTATCGAATCCGGGCAAGGAGGTCGGGGTAAAAGTGAAATCCCCGTATTTAGGATCCGGGAAACCTAGTACTTGAAACGGATAATAGGTTCCTCTTCCCACGCTAACGTTCGTAGCCTCAAAAAAGCAAAGCGACGGATACAGGCGGATAGACTGGTCATTCGGGAGGTTCGGAGAGGGCTTGACCGGCAACCAATAGGGATCTCCGTGTTTCCAATTCTCCATCTTTACGATCTTTAACCGGCAGGTATCGGGCGTACTTTTCAGCCAGCCTTCCTTATTGATCATCCATGCCAATTCTCCTACGGTCAAGCCGTGCAAGATCGGGAGCGGATCGACACCGACGAAAGACTCGAATCCTTTCTGGCGGATCGGCCCGTCTACGAAGTCATTCGGGTTCGGGCGATCCAACACGATAAACTCTTTGTTGTTTTCGGCGCAGGCTTCCATCACGTAATGCATCGTGCTGATATAGGTATAGAAACGGGCACCTACATCTTGTATATCGAAAACAATTACGTCGAGGTCGCCCAGTTGCTCGGCGGACGGTTTCTTGTTTTTCCCATAAATAGAGATGATGGGGATGCCTGTTTTCAAGTCTCGGCTATCTTTTATCTCCTCTCCGGCATCACCGGTTCCCCGGAATCCATGTTCCGGAGCGAACACCTTCTTAACGTCTATGCCTTCCGCTACTAGCGCATCTAATAAATGAATCTGCCGCTTTTCCAAAATGGAAGTCTGGTTGACCACTAATCCTACCCGCTTACCCTTCAGTAAACGAGTGACGACATCCATCCGCTCGGCACCTAGCTTTAACGGGGCGTTTTGTGAATAGACCGTTGGCGTCAGGCTAAAAAGTATGACTAGAAATATAAAGATCTGTTTCATTACATATATAATAACTGTATACTAACCGCAAAAGTACGAAATGTTTTTCACAGAAAGTTTATACTTTTGAGGCGAATAACAGACAATACTAAGAATATGAATGTAAAAACACTTTTTTATGCGGTAGCCTTCTTGAGTTTGTCGTGGGCGTCTTTCACCTATGCGCAAGATGTCCTGCCGGAATATACGCAAGCACGCCGTTTCGCCCCGTCGAATGCGGAACAGTTACTTTTCTCTTATACCCTTACCCCCAATTATTTTAATAATAGTGACAAATTCTGGTACGAGTATAAGACGAGTGAGGGGACAAACTGGTATCTGGTGGACCCCGATTCGAGAAATAAACGATTATTATTCGATCGGGATGAGTTGGCGGCACAGATAAGCGAGATCGTGAGAGAGCCTTTTACCGGACAACAACTTCCTATCGAAGATTTACGCTTAAAGGAAGATGATCGCACGTTTACTTTCTCGATAAAGGGTACGAACGGGAACTATTTTTTCTCGTATGATTATCCGTCCTCCCGGTTGACTCGGATTACGAAAAACGAGATTCCTGCTAAAATCCGTTGGGCGAATATATCGCCGGATAAAAAGCGGGTCGTCTTCGCGAAAGATCTGAATCTGTATGTCATGAGTTATGAGGATTATGAGAAAGCCGTGAAGAATCCGGAGGATAAGACGATATCCGAGATCGCCTTGACTACGGATGGCGAAAAAGATTTTGGCTTTGGTATGCCCCGGACCTTCTTGAATACCGATACTTTATGTGACCATAAGCGGAAATATGTAATGGGGAACTGGTCTCCCGATGGTCGTTATTTCGTCGCGACTTTGTCGGATCAACGTGAGGTGCAAGATTTATGGGTGATTAACTCGATCGCCAAACCTCGTCCTACACTTGAGACCTATAAATATCAGATGCCGGGAGAGGCGGGTTCTCCAATCGTTCATTTATATCTCTTTGATTTGGAAAATGCCGGAAAGCGGAAAGAAATCCGGGTGGATTGTTTTAAAGATCAAATAATTAATCTAGCCTCCAAACCGGATAAGGAGCGTACGGGACTCACTCGGAACTCGATCTGGTTGGGAGATAACCAGACCTTCTATTTGACCCGTGTCAGCCGGGATATGAAACGGGTGGATATCTGTTCGTATACGATCGGGGAGGATTCGGTAAAAGCGATCATTGAGGAACGTCTAAATACCTCTATGGAAACCCGCCCGCTAGCGATGACCGATAATGGTAAGGAATTGATCCATTGGAGCGAACGGGATGGTTGGGCGCATCTGTATCTATATGACGCGCAAGGAAATTTGAAAAACCGTATCACCAAAGGACCTTGGCATGTGGACGCCATCGTAGACGTGGACAGTAAGAATCGAGTCGTTTACTTCAAGGCGAATGCCCGGGAAAAGGGAGATACGACTCCTTATTACGAGCATTTGTATCGGGTGAATCTGGATGGTTCGGGCTTAAAGCTGATTACTCCGGGCGATTATTTCCACCTGGTCTCTATGGATAAATCCATGCGATATATCGTGGATAACTATTCTCGTGTCAATACGATCCCGGCTACGGCATTGTATGATAACCAAGGTAACCGATTGATGACCTTGGAGGAGAGTGACTTCTCCCAATTATTCATGGCAGGTTATAAATTCCCTGAGCCTTTTTCGGTAAAGGCGGCCGACGGGGTGACCGATTTGTATGGTGTCATGTATAAGCCTTTTGATTTTGATTCCACGAAAGTATATCCGGTCATTAACTATGTATACCCCGGACCGCAACAGGAGGGAACTTTCTTTCGCTACATCCCGATGAATCCTCGTACGGATCGTTTGGCGCAAGCCGGATTTGTCGTGGTGTGCATGGGACATAGGGGAGGGCATCCCAGTCGCTCCAAGTGGTATCATAATTATGGATATGGAAATTTGCGTGATTATCCGATGGCGGATCATAAAGTAGCTATTGAGCAGTTGTGCGCTCGATATAAATTCATGGATATCAACCGGGTCGGCATACACGGACACTCCGGTGGCGGTTTCATGTCTACAGCGGCTATGCTGCTTTATCCGGATTTCTTTAAGGTAGCGGTATCTTGTGCCGGCAATCATGACAATAACATTTATAACCGGTGGTGGGGAGAGAAACATCATGGGGTAAAGGAGATCACGGATGATATGGGAAATATCTCGTTCGATATTCGCATCCCGACCAATCAGGAATTGGCGAGGAATTTGAAAGGCCATCTGTTATTGATCCATGGCGATATCGATAATAATGTGCATCCGGCGAATACCATTGTTGTCGTGGACGAGTTGATCAAGGCTGGCAAACGCTTTGATATGTTGATCGTACCGGGAAAACGTCATCATTTTGATGACTATAATGAGTATTATTACTGGCGGATGGTCGATTACTTCTCTGAGTATTTGAGAGGCGAACGGGAAACAGGTGCGGATATAAAAGATTTGAAACTGGGCAATTGGTTTCAGGGGTATCAGTGATGAGAAGTAGTATATGTGAGAGAGATTGTTTATTTTTGTCTCGCAAAAAAATAAATAGGATGAAACCTCTTGATATAATAAAGAAATATTATCCGGAAAGTTCGGAGGCCTACCGGATTTTGGTGACTCATAGCCGCAGCGTGGCGGATAAGGCATTAGCATTGGCCCGTTTGCATCCGGAGATGAATCTGGATCTGACTTTTATTGAGGAAGCGGCGATGTTGCATGACATAGGGATCTTTTTGTGTAACGCACCGGATATCGATTGCCATGGGGAGGCCGATTATATCTGCCATGGCTATCTGGGAGCCGATTTAATGCGGAAAGAGGGGTATCCTCGCCACGCCTTAGTTTGCGAGAGGCATACGGGAACGGGGCTTTCGCTTGCCATGATCGAGGAACGGAACCTGCCTGTTCCACATCGGGATATGCGTCCCGTGTCATTGGAAGAACAATTGATCTGTTTCGCTGATAAATTCTTTAGCAAGACTAAATTGACGAAAGAGAAACCGGCTGATAAGATAAAACAGAGCTTATCCAAGTATGGAAATGAGACAGTTGAGCAGTTTGAACACTGGTGTAAACTCTTTTTAGGGGAATAAAAGCATAAGGGCTCGTTTATTTATTATACATTTGCACGCTGTAACACACTGCAAAGAACGAAGTAATGTTTTTGATATATAGAGTCCTAATCATTCTATTCGTTTTCCTCTTGGGAGGCTTGGGCGTGCAGGCGCAGGAGATTGTCGCTCCTGCCGATAGCTTGGCGCAGACTGATTCTCTCTTGGTGGCTCCTACGGATAGTACAACGTTAGCGGGAGATTCGATTCCAGAAAAGCAGACCGGGCTAGATGCTCCGGTCAGTTATCAAGCGACCGATTCTATCGTGATGACGGCTGGCAACTGGGCATATCTTTACGGGGAAGGCGATGTCAAATACCAGAATATCGAGCTGCAGTCCGAATTGATTGAGATGAATATGGATAGTAGCATCGTGTTCGCTAAGTTTGGACTCGACTCTATCGGGCAGGAGTTTGGCTATCCGTTGTTTAAGGAGGGCGATCAGCAGTATGAGTCGAAGACGATGCGGTATAATTTTGGTACCAAGAAAGGATATATCACGGACGTGATTACCCAGCAGGGCGAAGGGTATGTTACCGCCGGGCGAACGAAAAAGATGGAAGGGGATATCTTGAACATGGTGGGTGGTAAGTATACGACCTGCGACGAGCATGAGCATCCTCACTTTTACATCCAGATGACGAAAGCGAAGGTGCGCCCGAAAAAGAATATCGTAACGGGTCCGGTCTATCTGGTCTTGGAGGACGTGCCGTTGTATCCGATCGGGTTACCTTTCTGTTTCTTCCCGTTCTCGAGTACATATTCATCCGGTATTATTATGCCGACTTTCGGAGACGAGTCTACCAGAGGTTTCTTCTTGCGTGACGGTGGATATTATTTCGCCTTGAGCGATTATATGGACTTGGCTTTGTTGGGAGAGATTTATACCAAGGGATCTTGGGGATTGTCGGCCAAGTCGGCTTACCGCAAACGTTATAAATTCTCGGGCAGTTTTAATGCTTCTTATTTGGTGACGAAATTGGGAGATAAGGGCTTGCCAGACTATAATTTATCCAAGGACTTCAAGGTTAACTGGACGCATACGCAAGACCCTAAGGCGAATCCTTATCTGTCTTTCTCGGCGAGCGTAAACTTCTCGACCTCTTCGTATGACCGTAATAATCAGAACAGTTTATACCCGAATGCGAATGGATATGCCGATGTGAACCAGAATACGAAGAGTTCATCCATCAACGTAACGAAACGTTTCCCGAATAACCCGTTCACGATCTCCGGTACGATGAGTATAAACCAGACGACCCGTGATTCTTCTATCGCCGTGACCTTGCCTAGCATGACGGTTACGATGAGTCGTATCTTCCCTTTCAAGCGGAAACATCCGGTCGGGAAGGAGCGTTGGTACGAGAAGATCTCCATGAGTTATTCCGGTACGTTTAGTAATAGTATAACGACAAAAGAAAACTTATTATTCAAATCGAATTTGATCAAAGATTGGCAGAATGCTATGCAGCACTCGATTCCGGTAAGCGCTACATTCTCCGTGCTCAAGTACTTGAATATTTCTCCCTCTTTCAATTATAAGGAACGTTGGTACACCAGCAAGATCGAACAGGAATATGATACGCAGAAACAGGCTTTGGTAGCCCGCGACACTACGTATGGTTTTTATCGTATTTACGATTTTAACGCTTCTATCTCTGCGTCTACTACCTTGTATGGTTTTTATAAACCGTTGCCATTCTTGGGTAATAAGGTTGAGATGATCCGTCACCGCTTCGAGCCGTCTATTACGGTAAGCGCCCAGCCGGACTTCGCTTCTTCTCGTTTTGGTTTTTATGAGACTTATGTATATCAAGACGCGAATGGTGAGGATCGTGAATATACGTATTCTCCGTTCGCTCATAATATGTATGGCGTTCCGGGAACGGGAAAACAAGGAAATATCAGTTTTGACGTAAATAACAATATCGAGATGAAGGTGCGTTCGGATAAGGACTCTACTGGATTCAAGAAAATTAGTCTGATCGATAAGCTGTCGTTAGGCATGAGTTATAATATGGCGGCGGATTCATTTAAGTGGAGTGACTTGAGTGTCGGTTTACGTTTGAAATTATCCAAGAGTTATACGTTGAACTTGAATGGTCAGTTCGATACCTATACGTACGATGAGAATGGGCATCGTGTCGATATTCCCCGTTGGAAAGCAGGCAAGGGTATTGGCCGTTTGAGAGGGACTAGCACCAGTTTTTCTTATACATTTAATAATGATACGTTCAAGAAGTTGTTTGGAGGAGGTGATAGCTCATCGGATAAATCCGGGAATCAATCGGCTTCCACGGATCCGAATGCAGATCCGGATGGATTGAACCCGGATGGAGAAGGAGAGGGCGAGAATAAGGAAAGTGGTGGCCGTCTGTTGGGCAAAAAGAAAGAGACCGGTGAGACAGATGCCGATGGCTATTTAATTTCCAAGATTCCTTGGAGCCTCTCGTTTAGTTATGGTTTGAGCTTGCGGTATGGTGATTTTAATCGTTCTAAACTGGAGTATGATTACGCCTTGACTCACTCTTTGAGCTTTAACGGAAATATCCAGCCGACAAAGAACTGGCGTTTTAACTTTAACGCTACTTATGATTTTGACGCTAAGAAGATTTCTTATATGACTTGTAACGTAACTCGTAACTTGCACTGTTGGCAAATGACGGCTAGTTTCGTTCCGGTCGGTCCTTATAAATCCTATACATTCAGTATCGCTGTAAGCTCTGCTTTATTGAAAGATTTGAAGTATGATAAGAGAAGTAATTATAGGGATGGACAGCAGTGGTATTAATAATTGAAAATTGAGAATTGAGAATTGAAAATTAAAGTTACACAATCCAATAATTCTCAATTCTCAATTTTTAATTCTCGCCCCATTTGATGGGGGTTTGCCCAGTTGCGATTAAATAATCATTGGCTTTGCTGAAATGCTTGTTTCCGAAGAATCCCCGGTAAGCGGAAAGTGGGGACGGATGAGCTGATTTAAGAACCAGATTACGGGATGAATCGATGAAAGCACCTTTCCTTTGTGCGTAGGAACCCCATAATATGTAAACGATATGGCTTCTTTCAGCCGCCAGACGATGAATAACAGCATCAGTAAAGGTCTCCCAACCTCTATTTTGATGGGAACCGGCTTGATGCGCTCGTACTGTGAGAGTGGCATTTAGCAATAATACGCCTTGATCTGCCCAACGAATCAAATTGCCAGTTGTTGGAACCGGATGCCCTAGATCATCTTGTATTTCTTTGAATATATTGATGAGGGAAGGGGGGAAAGGTACCCCATCCTGCACGGAGAAACAAAGTCCGTGCGCCTGTCCCGGCTCGTGATAAGGATCTTGGCCGAGGATAACGACCTTCACTTTATCGAACGGGCAGTGCTCAAAAGCGTTGAACATATAAGGACCGGGAGGATAAACAGTACCTTGGCGGTATTCTTGTTTAACGAAATCGGTCAATTGCTTGAAATAATCTTTTTCAAACTCGTCGGCTAACCGTTTTTTCCAGCTTTCTTCAATCTTTACATCCATAATATAATAGTTGGCTGTTAACTAAATAAGCATCATTCCAGCCGCACGTGCTTCCTTGCGCATCTCCTCCGGCCAGATACTTGCCTGTATCTCTCCGATATGGGCCTTACGAAGATAGAACATACACAACCGGCTTTGTCCGATACCACCGCCGATACTTTGCGGAAGTTCACCGCTCAAGAGGCGTTTGTGGAAATATAGTTCCTTTTTCTCCCCGGCTTTGCAAATATCCAACTGGCGTAGCAAGGCTTCCTTATTGACGCGGATACCCATAGAGGATAGTTCCATAGAACGGTTTAGTACATCATCCCAAACCAATAAATCCCCGTTCAATCCGGTTTGTCCGTTCTCGGCGATCGTAGACCAATCATCGTAGTCCGGAGCACGTCCGTCATGCTTCTCCCCATTGCTTAGCGAGCATCCGATACCGATAATGAATACGGCCCCGTATTCCTTGGTGATAGCGTCTTCCCGCTCTTTCGGTGTAAAGGTAGGATATTTTTGTAACAAATCCTCGGAATGGATGAAATGAATCTGTTGGGGGAGCGTCGGGCGGATTTGAGGAAACATCTCGTAAACTAAATATTCGGTACGGACCATAGCGGCATATATGCGACGGACGATTTCCTTGAGGAAATCGATATTACGTTCGCTTTCGCTCATTACACGTTCCCAGTCCCATTGGTCCACGTATAAAGAGTGTAAATTACCTAGCTCCTCGTCTGAGCGGATGGCGTTCATGTCGGTGTAAATACCGTAACCTTCTTCAATGTGATAATCGGCGAGTGTCAGTCGTTTCCATTTGGCGAGTGAGTGTACGATCTCTGCTTTAGAGTCGTTTAAATCCTTGATAGGAAAAGTGACGGCTCGCTCGGTCCCGTTAAGATCATCATTGATACCCATGCCCTTAAGTACGAATAAAGGTGCGGTTACGCGCCTTAGGCGTAGCTCGGATGAGAGGTTTTGCTGGAAAAAGTCCTTGATCTTCTTGATTCCCATTTCAGTCTGGGATAAGTTAAGTAAGGCTTTATACCCTGCGGGTTTAATAAGATAGCTCATATACTTGTTGTACTTTGTGTTTGTGAAATATGTGCGGCAAAGATAATGATTAATGGCAAAATAACAAGAATGTGATCGCTTTTATTTGCAAAATGGCAGAATAAGCAGAATACTTATATGCAAAATATCAAAAATAAAATATTTCTTTCCTGTATTTGCTAAACTAAGATATTATATGTACTTTTGCGCAGTCTTTGGCTCGGTAGCTTAGTTGAATAGAGCGTCAGATTCCGGTTCTGAAGGTCGTGGGTTTGAGTCCCACCCGGGTCACAAAAAATCCTTGGTAATCAATTGATTACTGAGGATTTTTTCTTTTTATGACTCTTTGATAAGGCTCCAATTCTGTGCAGATTCTACTAATATAGCTTAGTTGTTGACCTATTGTTGACCCCTAAATTGTAGAATTAAAATGTTGACAATCAAGGCAGAAGTCCAAAGGGACAAACAGAGAAATGACGGAAGTTACAATGTGAAGATTCGTTTTACTTATGAGAGAAAGGTTAGAAGGCTGTCTTCAAGTCTGTTCGTAACAGCTAAAGATCTTACTAAGTCCTTATCCTTTAAAGATGGTACTCCCATCAAAAGGGAGATTGATGATCTGGTTCGTTATTATCAGGACAAGTGTGCTCACTTTCAAATAGAATCGAAGTGTTACACTTTAGATGAAATTATTAATTGTTTAGACGAGGAACGTGAGAGGAATAGGAGTGTAGATTTTATTCAGTTTGCTAGAGAGTGGATTGCAAATACAGAAGTTAAAGGAGTAAAGAACTACAAAAGTGCTGTGAATACCCTAATTCGTTATGTCAATAAAGAACATCTGAATGTGAATGATATTACTGTAACCTTCTTAAATGGATTCATTAAATTTTTAAATAAAGAGAGGGAGGCTAGAATCGAGGTATTACGTTGTTCTGGTAAACGAATACCTTCTAACAGATCAGCTTCTCTTTATATAAGTAGTGTTAGGCATTTGTTTAATGAGGCTAAGAGGTTTTATAATGATTATGACAGGAATATCATCCTCATACCTAATTCTCCTTTTGAAAATTTTAAAGTACCAAAGCAAGAAGTTACACGTAAGAGAGCTATTACCCCTGTTTTATTAAAGAAGATATGGGAATTGCCCTATAGGTACACGGTTAAAGGTAATGAGGCGATTTGCCGTTATAATTTAGCGAAAGATTGTTTTATGCTTTCATTTTGTTTAATAGGAATGAATTCCGTGGACTTATTTAATGCTGCTACAAGGATTGAAGATACAATAGTTTACAATAGAACGAAGACAAAGGCACGTAGAGATGATGATGCTAAGATGATGGTTGATATTCCTATAATTATTAGATCTATAGTAAATAAATATAGTGATTGTACTGGCAAACGACTATTCAATTTTTATTTAAACTATGCGGATGAATCAACTTTTAATAAAGCCATCAATTGTGGGTTGAAGGAATTGGGGAAGGAATTAGGTGTTGAAGATTTGGAATTTTATGCGGCCCGTCACTCTTGGGCTACTATAGCCCTGAATAAGGTAGGCATAGATAAATATACTGTGCATGCAGCGTTGAATCATCTTGATGAAAGCATGAAGGTTACAGATATCTACATCGAGCGTGACTTCGTAAATGAAAATAAAGCTAATTTGAAAGTGATAGAATATGTTTTGGGTTGATGGATAAGGTAAATCCCCACTTGCAGTAATGTAGGTGGGGATAACTTGTCTATCTTTGTTGTCCTAACGTTTATATTAATGGAATTAACAGAAGATAAATTAGAATACATTGCTTTCGTTGCAAGAAGAATATTGTTGATGGCAGATTGATTTACACCAGACATAAGACCGGTAAGTTAATCAAAGCTCCCTTGCAACCGCAGGCCGTGGATCTGATCGAGAAATACAGTATCAAAGACAATACTTACCTGTTCCCTATTCTATCTAATTTTCACAAGACTGAATTGCAAAGAGCGAACAGGGTACATAAGGTAATCTCCAAGGTGAACGAACGCTTGAAAGAGATTGGCAAGGCATTGGATATTCCAATTGACCTTACGACCTATGTCGCACGCCACAGTTAAGCAACCGTAATGAAAAGGGCTGGTGTGCCTACCTCAATCATTCGTGAGTTGATGGGGCATAGTTCAGAAAGCGTAACTCAAATCTATCTGGATAGCTTCGACAATGAACAGATGGACGAGGCGATGAGGAATTAGCTCTAAATTATCATGGATTAGCTTGCTTATCTCGAAATTCTTCATACATTTGCCCCAATCTTACAAACGAGGTAAGGGAAAAGGATTAAGAACAAGGAATAATCTCCTGTTCATCACATGGCCTACGTGACAGTGCAGTATCAAAAACGATACCAAGAAAGATGGCCTTCTACAAGAAGCCTAACAGCAATAATTCTACCATAGGTAGCGGCTTCTGCAACTAAGTTACCGGGATATACTTCCCGCACTTACGTTAGACATATTACTCTTGCATCTTTATACATGGATGTAATGTGTCTATTTGTAACTATAACTTAGTCGCAGGAGCTTTTTTTGTCTTCAATCCAATTGTTAAACATTCAAACTTCGATTAAATGAACAAGAAGTTTCTGTTTTCCCGGACAATTGGCATGAGCTACCTATCGGGACTTACCAGCAAGGTAAGAGTAATCCGGCTCGCAGAGTTAATAACAATATATGCGTCTGCATCCCCAATTCCGGGAGAGGTACGAAATCCGTACCGACCATATATAAGCGATTTTACTCAAGTTTCTTACCCATTAATCCCGTCTTGCCATGAGTGAACAGAATGGATTTAAAGGGTTGGAGGTTGTCGAACTGAACATTTCCAAAGGCGAATACCTGTCAGAAGCCTTAAAAAGACAAGGCTACCCCATGCTGCCGAGCAATGCCATTATTAATAAGGTAATGACAGGTACGGGAGCTACTTACATGGAATTGAACGCGAAGTTAAGTCCAAGAAACTCTATCGTGATTGAGCCGTTCAAATCTTCGGTGGAGAACAAGGTACTGACCTTTAATGAAGCTCAAGGGGTGTTCAAAGAAGTGACCGTCAAGAAACTGATCGCTTACCTCAAGAACCCCAACATCAAGTACAAAAAGATCATAACCACCCCCGAAGGGTTTCAGAGCAAAGTCTTGAAGGTGGCAAAGGACTTGGGCTTGAATATTTATAAGGAGTTCTTCTGCCTGTTCGATGAATCCGAGCACTTGACAGAAGATACAGGCTATCGTAGAAGCATATCCGCCCCAATGAAGGAGTTCTTCAAATTCGAGGGAAAGGCTGTCGTGTCTGCCACTCCGTTAAAGCCGAGCAAGTACACCTTAACACTGTTCTTGCGTCACCAATTCAAGTGGGTAGAAATTAAGCCCGACTATGACTATCGGGAGGATATGACTTTGATAACAACCCGTAGCTTTTACAGTCGGGTGAAGCAGGAAGTAAAAAGGCTGTTGGATAACGGTTCTCCCCATGTGTGCATCTTCTATAAGACAACAGAGGGAATCTGTAGCATCGTGGAATCATTGCTGCATGACGGAATAATAAAAGAGGACGACTACAAGGTCTTCTGCTCAAAGGACAGTGCCGACAAGCTAAAGAGCCGCTTCTTGGAACATAGTACGGATAAGCTGGAACTTCCTCTAAGAAGGGTGAATCTGTTTACATCGAGGTTCTTCCCGTCAATAGACATCAATCTGAAAGAACTTTGCGATGTGCTGATACTGTCGAACTACGATCATGTGAAGCACACCCTAATCAATCCGTTCACCGAAGCCATCCAGTGTCAAGGCAGATTTAGGCATGTGTTCCCCAACGGGAAGAGATATAACTCTCTTACGGTTATAGCTTCAATTCCTAACGAGCTTGAAGTTAAACCCGAAGAAGAAATATATAAAGACATCGAGGCGAGAATCAAATGTTACCGAGCCATTCAGCAGGAAGGGATAAAAGCTGATGATCCCACATATTATGATAAGGAATTAAAACGGCTACGGCTGAATGAGGTCTTAAATTCCGAGCGGAACAGATTTGACAGGTTCTCCATAGAGCAACTATTACTTGACGAGCAGGTGAAAGGATATTATCTCTC
>OGHV01001078.1_pt1 | contig 16382 bp, 14 predicted proteins | sample 1571551 | NCBI WGS metagenome assembly OGHV01 (sample SAMEA2581960, study PRJEB24529) | metagenome | biome: Human gut stool | place: China | collected 2011 | reverse complement strand
TGGGCTTCGACCTGCCCGACCCGGACAAGCCACTCAGCCGCCGCAATAACCGCAAAATTACCTTCGATGCCGCCTGCCGGAAAATGCTGTTCGAGATTGCAAAAAGGCATGGGCTGGAATTGGAGGAAGAAGCAGAATACGGCAACCGGCAGTACCTCGAAAAGCAGGACTTCATTCTTGCCAAGCAGAAGGAGCAGCTTGCCGCCCAGCAGAACAGGCTGGACGAGCTGACCCTGAAAGTTTCGGACATGGAGACCCTGCTGGAAGATGTTTCGGCTGCGGCCTACGACAAGGCGGTGGATATCGTGACGGATGTTGTGCGCACAGAGACCCGGAAGGAAGATATGCGGATGATCGAGGACACGAAAAAGTGGGTGTTATCGCCGGAGCGCAAGGCTCCCAAGGCCACACGGGAGTACACCGCAAAACATCTGGATAGTGTGCTGGACAAGTTTCTCAAGACCATGCAGACCACCGCCACCCGCTTGCAGGAGAAGCTCCTGAAGCCAGAAGTCCGGCAGAAATGCAAGGATCAGGTCAAGGAGAAAGCACGAGATTCCGTTCTGCAACTGCTGAACCGTTTGCATGCAGAGCAGACGCAACGGAAGCCCGGAGAGCAGCATACTGCGGAGAAATCAGAAACACGAGGTGATGTTTATTGAGCAAAGAAGTCAACGAAGAACGCACGCCCCGAACCGTTGAAGATGTGAAAGAAATGCTCACCAAGCACTCCAACGGAGAGATACAGCGAACGATCCAAAATTGCATCACGATTCTGCAGAACGACCATGTGCTTGCCGATGCCATCCGGCTGAACCTGTTGAGCGAGCGCATCGACATTGTAAAGCCTGTGGGCTGGACGGGCCGGGGCCCACGCGCCCCCGCAGTCCCGTCCACCCAACACTCCCGGAGCTCTCCGCCATGACGAAATCCCTGCTTTCCGCGGCCTGCGCCTGCGCGCTTCTTGCGTCGTTCCCGGCCGAGGCCGCCCAGACGGTCCGGCTCGCCCACACCGCCGCGATCTCGCACGTGCACCACGAAGCTGCCGTGCAGTTCGCCAAAGCGGTCGAAGCCCGCACGAACGGCGAATACAAGGTGGAGGTCTACCCGGCAGGGGAACTGGGCGACCAGCCAGCGTTGGCGGAACAGATCACGCTGGGCGCCTTGGACATGTCGATCGTCTCGCTCGGGAACATGGCGATGTACGCGAAGGAACTGAACGCCATGACGGCGCCCTTCCTCTTCTCGGACTACGACCAGGCCCACAAGGTGATCGACGGGTTCGTGATGGACTGGATGAACGCCAAGCTCGAAGCCAACGACGCCGTCGGGCTCTCGATGTTCGACTACGGCTTCCGCCAGACGACGACCAAAGGGATCGTGGTGAACTCCGCCGACGACCTCAAAGGCGTCAAGATCCGCGTGCCGCCCTCGACCGGGCTCCTTGCGGCGTTCGACGCGATCGGCGCCAACACGCAGCGGATTGCGTACAGCGAGCTCTACACGTCCTTGAAGCAGGGCGTCGTCGCCGGGGAAGAGAACCCCGTCTTCACGATCCTCGCGGATTCGCTCTTCGAAACGCAGGACCAGCTCGCGCTCACGAACCACTACTTCGACTGTCAGGTGTTCCTCGCGAACAAGATGTTCATGGATGGCCTCCCTGAGAACGTCCGCGTGATCTTCAAGGAAGAGGCCGTGAAGGCCCAGAACTTGACGCGCGAAAAGATCTCCCACGGCGAAGCGCAGGTGATCGAGGAGCTCAAAGCCAAGGGGATGAACGTCACCACCCCGGACCGCGCGTCCTTCGTCTCGAAGATGAAGCCCGCCTACGAGAAGGTGAGCCAGCTCTCCGGCAAGGCCGCGATGGACGAGCTCTTGGCCGCGATCGAGAAGACGAAGTAAGGCGCGCCCGACGCCAAAACACAACCCGAAGCCGCGCAGGCGTGGGGCCTCCCGCCCCCTCCGCGCGGCTTCGCCGATGAAACGGATCAGAACTTCAGATGACGATGTTCCTCATCTTCGCGGCGGTCGTGCTGCTCCTCTTTCTCGGGGTCACCACGGCGGTCACGATGGGCTTCGCCTCGATCGCGACGTACCTCGCGGCCGGCGGCGACATGGCGCGGCTCTTTCTCGTGCCACAGCGCATGTTCGCGCAGGTCTCCGGCATCACGCTGATGTCGATTCCGTTCTTTCTGCTCATGGGCAACCTCATGAGCGTGGGCGGGATCTCGCGGAGCCTCTTCGGCTTCGGGCGCGTCTGCCTCGGGCACCGCTGGGGCGGGCTCTCGAACGCCGCGATCGCCGCCTCGATCGTCATGGCGGCGATGTCGGGCTCGGCCGCCGCGTGCGCGGCCGGGATCGGCATGATCGCGATCGGGGAGATGACGAAGGCGGGGTACGCCAGGCCCTTTTCCTGCGCCACGATCGCCGCGGGCGGGGCGCTGGGGCCGATCATTCCGCCGTCCATCACGCTCATCCTCTACGCGGGTTTGACGTCGACGTCGGTGAACGCCCTTTTTGAAGCGGGCGTCCTCCCGGGGCTTCTCTTGGGGCTCGCCTTCATGGGGTGGTCCTCGTACGTGAGCTGGAAGAACGGCTACGCCAAAGCGGACCCCGAACCCATGTCGGTGCGCTGGGCCGCGTTCAAGGACGCATTCTGGGCGCTCCTGACGCCGGTGATCGTCATCGGCGGGATGTTCGGCGGGTACTTCACTGCGACGGAGGCCGCTGCCGTGGCGTCCCTCTACGTGATGGCGTTGGGGTTCTTCGTCACGAAAACCTTGAAGGTGAAGGACCTCCCGAGGATCTTCTGGGAGACCGTGGAGCAGACCGCCAAGGTAATGTTCGTGATCGCGACCGCCGGGTTCTTTCAGTACGTGCTCCTCTACACGCGCATCCCCCAGGAGACGATCAGCTTCATCACGTCGAACTTCCACTCGATCACCCCGGTGATCCTCATGATCATCGCGATCCTCGTCGTGATGGGCTGCTTCATGGAGGGGACGGCGATTCTCCTCATCACGGTACCCATCTTCGTCCCGCTCGCGAAGAGCTTCGGCTACGACGTGACCCAGTTGGGGATCGTCATGTGCGTGGCGCTCGCGATCGGCGTCTTGACGCCCCCCGTGGGGCTCAACCTCTACGTGATGAGCTCCATCACGGGTGAAAAACTGATGGCGATCGCCCGCGAAGCCGTGGGCTACGTCGTGATCATGATTCTCCTCGCGGTTCTGGTCGCCTTCGTCCCCGAACTCTCCGTCGGGTTTGCCGGTCTCTTGGGGGAATAAGCCATGCGTGACGCCATCAACGTTTTCGAAGCGCTCTTCTCCAAAACCGTCCGCGCGGTCTGCACGTTCCTTTTGGCCGCGATCTTCGTGATGTTCATTCTGAATGTCTTCGTGCGCTTCGTCCCCGTCTACAACTTCACGCAGACGGATGACTGGATTCAGGCGGCCTTGATCTGGATGATCTTTTTGGGCTCCGCCGAGCTCGTGCGCACCAAGAGCCACTTCGTCGTCGACGTGGCGGTCTCCAAAGTGACCCACCCGGTCCTCTCGCGCGCCATCCGCACGCTCGTGATCGCAATCGAGTTGACGACCTACCTCGTCGTCTTCTGGTACGGGATCGTCTGGGTCATGCGCTCGAACGCCACCATGCAGTCGATCCCGTGGCTCGAGATCCGGTACGTCTATCTGGCTTTGCCTGTGTCGGCCTTCTTCATGACGGTCTTTTCCTTGAAGGACCTGGTGGAGACGGTCACCGGGTGGAGCGCGAAGGATGATGAGGACGAGGACGGCGAGGAGGGCGGCGGGCTTGACGGCCGCGGGGCCTTGGAAGAGGGTGCGGCGAAGCGGGGCTGAACCGCACCTACGGACCGTCGGGGCCTCAACCTTGGTCCCAAGGCAGGCCCCCCCAAGCGTCTTCCCAACACGTCCGCACACGAAACGGCGCAGGTCGGAGAGGCCTGCGCCGTCGTCGTTTTGAGGTTTCGGGATCGGACCCGGGTCAGCCGGGCCGTCCGGCAAAGAAAGTCCGAATTCATCACTTCGCGAAGATCGGCAGCTCCGCAAGGATCCCGGAGAGGCGCTCTTCGTCGAAAGGCAGGTACTCCGCGATCGTGAAGCCCACGACGTCGGCGGCGCCCGAGGCGGCCGAGAGGACTGCACGGAGCTCCTTCATCGTCATTCGTCCGCCGCCGCTTCCGTCCCCCGTCATTTCGGGGTTGGCGAAGAACGTCGAATGGAAGGCCGGGGGTCTTCGACGCGGGTTCTTGGGCGTGGTGGTGCGCCTGAGGCTTGTCCGGGTGCTCGGTCGGTTGCATCTGGGGCACCGCGGCGGCCGCGGGGGTTTCAAGAGAAAGATTCGTCATGGTGAATTCCTTGCACAAAGAGGGACTTCAGGCCGCCGGGCGGAACAGCTGTCGAAGCAGCGCTCGACGCCCGACCGAAGCCCCTCAATCTCAGAGTCCGGCGAAGCTCGAGAACGCCTCCGCCAAGGGCCCCAGCGCCACCGCCGGGAAGTACGTCAAGCCCCCGAGGAGGAGAAGCACGCCCGTCAGGAACGCCCCGAAGACGACGCCCGACGTAGGCAGCGTCCCGAGAGCTGCCGCGGCCGTCCCCCTGCGCGCGGTCGAGGTGCCCACGTTGGGGAGCCGCCCGAGGACGTCGGCGAGCGACAGCAGGATCGCCATCGGGACCGCCCGGCCGAGGATCATGGCGGCGGTGAGCGAGAGCATCAGACCCTTCCCGGGCACGAGCCCCGCAAAGCCCGAACCGTTGTTGTTCGCGGCGGAAGCCCAGGCCCAAAGGATCTGGGTGAAGACGTGCGCAGGGGTGCCGGTCGTCGTGAGGGTGGTGCCGACCCCGCTGCTCATGAGGACGGTGAGCGCCGACCCGATCAGCACGATCACCGGCACGGCCAGGATCGCGAAGGCGACCCGCTTCATGACGGCGGGGTCGAGCTTGCGGCCCAAGTACTCGGGGCTTCGTCCCACCATCTGACCCGCAAGGAAAACGCAGAGGAGAACCATCACGATCATCCCGGTCAACCCAGTCCCCACGCCCCCGAAGACGACTTCACCCAGGAGCATGAGAAGGAGCGGTGCGGCGGATGCGCCGGGAGCGAGCCCGTCCAGCGCCATGTTGACCGCACCGCAGGAGGCGTCGGTGGTGGCGGTGGTGAAGAGTGCGGTTTCAGGGAGCGTGAAGCGCAGTTTCGTGCCTTCGAGCGGCATCGCCGCCGGGGCGGCCCCGACCGAAGTCAGGAGATTCCCGCCCTGGGCCTGGACCCAGACGACGGCGGCATAGGCCAAAGAGAAGACCACCGCCATCACCCACCAGAGCGTGCGGCCCTCCGCGGGCTTGCCGACCATCCGCCCGTAGACGCGCGTCAAGGCCGAGGGGATGAGGAGCATGCCGAGAATCGAGAGCTGGTTCGAGAGGTGTCCCGGATTCTCCAAGGGGTGCGCGGAATTGGCGGCGAAGACGCCCCCGCCGTTCGTGCCCAGCATCTTGAGGGCTTCGACGGCGGCGACCGGGAGGCTCCAGGTCTGCGGGACGCCCGTCACCATGAAGCCCACCCCGAAGAACACGCCCAGAGGGAGCAGCACCCAAAGGACGATGCGCAGCAGGTCCCGCCAGGGGTTCCCGACGGTGACGGGGGCGTTTTCCTGCACCGCCTCCCGCGTGCGCCGCTGCGCGACCGCGCGGATGAACGCAAACGCGAAGGCGATCCCCGTCGCGGCGGAGAGCACGTTCTGCACGAGAAGCCCCGCGGTCTGCGTGAGCGCCGAGACGGCGGTCTCCCCCGCGTAGAACTGCTGGTTCGTGTTCGTCACGAACGAGGCCGCCGTGTGGAGCGCCGTCGCCCAGGGCATGTCAGGCGCGGCGGTGGGGTTGATCGGCAGGTGCCCCTGAAAGCGCAGCATCAGAAAGAGCGCCGCAAAGCCCAACACGTTGAAGGCGAGGAGCGCCGCGCCGTAGGCGAGCGGCGTGAAGCCGGCTTCGCGGTCGAGCCCGGACGCGCGCATGAGCCGCGCGTCGAGCGTTGCGGCCCAGCGCGGCGCGCGGTCGCGGGCGACGGCCGTGAGGAGCCGTCCCACAGGGACGCTCGCCGCCGCGAGAAGCGCGAGGAATCCGGCGAGAAGAGCCGCGGACTGAAGATAGATGGAAAGCATGGATTCTCGGCCCCGAGAGGTCGGGGCTTCTGGTCATGGAAATCGGATCGGGGGCGATCCGTCCCTCAGGGGCCCTTTTCGGAGAAGAGAAGAGGGGAGAGGGACCCTCCAAGCCCGAGGGCGTCGCCCCATCAGTCGCCCTATCAGGCGCGGGCGAGCGCGACGAGGAGGTAGACCGCGAGCGGAATCGCGGCGAGGAGAAGCAGCGTCGTCATGGCGTTCTCCTCAGCAGGAGCAAAAGGGACGCCGGGCGGGGTGGGGGCTGCGGCGGTGGTGCCGGTCGTAGCGGATGCCGGAGAGCCAGCGCGGCAGGAACACCGCGCCGATTACGAGAAGCCCGATGGGGGCGGCGAGAAGAAGAACGTCGATCGTCATGGCGTGTCCGTTCGTTGTTTCGACGAAGCCATGCTATCGGGGGCCGCGTAAAGGCCGTCTCAAAAAAGCGGGGGCGGCATAAAAATGCCGTAAAGAAGCGCCGGAGGATGAGCGCGCGAAAATCCCCGACGCCTCGTCCGGAAGCATCGGGGATTGGGTTGTCAGGCGAACCGGGAGAGACCCCGGCTCAGCCTTGGATGATCAGGTCAACCGATCAGAAGCGGTGCACGAGGCCCATCGCAAAGTCGAAGCCCTTCACCGTGTCCTTCGAATTTTCCTGGTCGTAGGTCATGTCGAGCTCACGCTGCGTGTAGCCCATGCCGGTGTAGACCATGGTGCGCTTCGAGAGGGCGTATTCGTAGCCGACCGAGGCCGTGTAGGCCTTGACGTCGCCGTTGAAGCCCTTCGTGTCGGCGAAGTGCAGGTCCGCGTCGCCGTCCATGTAGCCGATGCCGGCCTTCCAGGAGCCGCCCAGCGCGTCGAACGCGGTCGAGAGGTGCACGCCGTAGCCGGTGACGGTGAGAAGGCGCATGACCTGCGCGGCGGCGTCGGCACTTATGATGGAAGCGGCTTTGGGGATCAGACCCGCGACGTCGTTCGCATCCTTGAAGTACTGCAGCGCGAGGTAGGTCTTGGCAAAGCCGCAGTCGTACGAACCCGCGAGGTTCACCGTGTAGGCGTCCTTGATCGAGTAGACGGTGCGCGGGAGCGTGTTCTGGCCGATCGTCACGTCGCGGGTGCTCTTGTTCTGCCAGTCGACCAAAGCGCCCACTTCAAAGGGGCCGCCCGCCCACTTCGCACCGATCGCGGCGTAGCGGTCGGCGGTCGTCTTGTTTTCCGAGCCGATCTTGTCGTCGCCGCCCATCGCGTACTGGGCGTAGAGCGTCGTGCCCGCGAACTCGGGCGAGACGTACGTGAGGACGTTGTCGCGGCGGCTGACGTAGTCCGCCATCACGAAGGTGTGGCCGGCGATGTTGTCGGACCAACCGGAACCGAAGGCCGAGGCCATCGCGCCGTAGAAGCCGACGGAGCCCGTGTCGGAGCGCAGAATCCCCATGCGGCCCGCGTAGACCGTACCGAAGTCGCCGGAGACGTTCACGGACGCTTCGCGGCCGAAGATGCGGTTTTCACCGAGGGCGCCCGTGTCGGACGAGAAGCCGTTTTCGAGCTTGAAGCCGACCTTGAGGCCGTTCCCAAGGTCTTCAGAGCCGCGCAGGCCGAAGCGCGTGGCGGAATTCGTGCCCGATTCCATCGTGAAGGACTGGTCCTTCTCGGTGTCCTTGCCGGCGGCGCTCTTTTCCTGCCACTTCTCATGCGTGTACTTGAGGCCGGTGTCGACGACGCCGTAGAGTTCGACGTCGGCGGCGTAGGCGCCGGCGGAAATCGCGCCGAGACCGGCGACAAGGATGGTCTTCTTGAACATCGGTAGGTCTCCTCTGGAGTTGTTCCGGCGGGCGTCTGATGCGCCCGGTCCGGCCATTTCATAGGAAGAGGGGGAGCAAAAACCCTTAGGGATAACCCTAACTCCAAAGGAAGATCCCAACAATATCAAGGCGTTGAGAAACGGGGAAGGGCGGCTGCAGAGAGGGAAAGGGCGTTGCGGATCGTCCACGACCCGGGTACTCAGGGTACCCAGGGCGCAACGGACAGTTTCAGCGTTCACCTAGGCGATATGGACCGGTTTTGAACCCGAATCAACCGTGGCTCAGGAGTTTTTGGCGTAAAAGGCATCACCGCCCGTAGCTCGGGGCCCAATAGGCGTTCTGCACGACGTCCAAGGAAAAGAGCTGCGCGACGAGACCGTCCAGCTCTTCCGTAGCGATCGAGGACGGAATGAGGAGCACGTCCACCTGGACGTCGTCGCCCACGGACTTCGTCTGGAGGTCGCGCCAAGGGAGGTTGCGCTGCCGGAGCGCGGTCGAGAGCGCCGTGAGGATCTCGTGCGCGTCGGGCTTGCGGCCGGTGAGCGTGATGCGGAAGGTCGCCTCAGTATGACTACTGTCCGTAGGAATCCGATTGATGAAGTTCGCGATCGGACGAAGGAGGGTGTTCGTCAAGAGGATGATCAGCGTCCCGATCACGGCCTCGTAGTAGAGCGACGCGCCCGCGGCCGCGCCGACGGCGGCCGACGTCCAAAGGGTGGCGGCCGTGTTGATGCCGCGCACGTTGACGCCTTCGCGCATGATGACGCCGGCACCGAGGAAGCCCACGCCCGTAATCACCGCGCCGATCGCATGAACGGGCGTTTGATTGCCGCCGTACGTGTGCCAGCCGATCAGCGTCATGTTGACGAACAAGGCGGAGCCGACGGCGACCAAGACGTTCGTGCGCAGACCGGCGGCGTGCTGACGGTACTGACGCTCAAGGCCGATGAGCGAACCCAGCACGAAGGAAATCACGAGCGGAATGAGGATGTCGTCGGAAACGGCGGTCATGGCGGTGCGTGCGGCGGTTGGTGAAGCTTGATGGGAATGATTGTGCCCGAAAGAAAGCGGGCGCACATCATGCCGGAACGATGAACGGTTGGGGAGTGCGCTTCAACGAAGATCGATGCGGAGGATTGACCGCGGGCAAATCTGTGAACGAAGCACGAAAGAAGACTTGAAGACCGGGATTGAGACGCCGATGACGACGGATTGGGAAAGCTGGTTGAAAAGCCCAAACCGGGAGCTTTCGACGCTGGAAATTCCATAATTCAACATAACGACTATTATGTTGAGTACTAAAAACGAGGTTTGTGGGCGTTCTGACGGTTCGTTCTGCGTTTTGAGTTCGTTTGCGCGGTTCGTCTCGTTGATCGATCCGTTCGGCTTTTGAATGCGGCGGCGGTTGCCGTTGAGTTTGACTCGACCGCGCTCGGCTTTCCCCGTCGTCTTCGTTCGTCTCGTTTCGCCGGCGCCCGTCCCTGGACCGTCGGCGGCGACGTTCTGTTCTGGTCGGCTCCTCCATGTCTGCACCGTCCGTTCGACTTTGAGCCGAACCGCTCCGACGAGAGTTTCCTCCCACTCAAAGTAAAATCCCCGGAAGCTGTTCGGCACCCGGGGATCTCTGTTCGCGATTCTTGTTTTGGGATCCGACCGACGATCCGGTCAGCTTGGGATCACTCCGCCCGGCGGAACGTCCGGCGTTCGTACCCCTGCGTGAGCGTCATCGTGCCGCCTTCCTGCGTGACGACGTAGCTGTGCGTGAAGCCCATCTCGCCGCCCGAGGCGGTCTTGACGACGCCCTTCAATTCCATGAGGCCGCGGTAGCACGTGTACGTGCGCGCCGCGCGGTTCGCGAACCCGAAGGACGTCACCTTCCCGTCCGCCGCGAAGACGTAGCCCTGTTCGCCCGTCACGCCGGGCGTCGTTTCGATCCAGCGGCCCACGACGTCCTCAACCCCGGGATTCCCGATCCCGTAGATGCCGCAGCCCGTGAGCGCGGCGGCGGAGGTGACGGTGAGAGCGGTGAGGAAGTGACGGCGAAGCATGGTTTTTGTCCGGTGGGGATGGGTGAAATGGGATGCCTTCATTCTACGGGAGCGCCCTGACGATTGGACAACTTAAGGTTTCCAACAGCAACGGTACGCGAACTTCGGCCACCCTATTTCGACCCACGCCCGCTAAGATGAACGGATGCGTCGGCCCTTCCCGGCCGCCCTTCCCTCACCCTCATCCCGGAGGCTCCATGGAACGCATCCTCGTCATCGGCGCGGCCGGTCAGATCGGCTCCGAACTCGTCCCCTACATGCGTGAGCGCGGCTACACGGTCGTGGCCGGCACGAGCGGGCGGACGCCGCTGCCCCCGCATCTGGCCGACGGGCCTTCCGAGACGGTGAACTTGATGGACACCGAGGCCTTGAAGCGCATCGTGGAGCGGCATCGGATCGACACCGTGATCAACCTCGCGGCGATTCTCTCGGCAACGGCCGAGGCAAAGCCTTTCGCCGCTTGGAGCGTGGGCGTCAACGGGGTCATCGGGCTCCTTGAACTCGCGCGCGAGATGAAGCTCTCGGTCCTGACGCCCAGCTCCATCGGGGCTTTCGGGCCGGAGACGCCCCGGAATCCGACGCCGCAGGACACGATCCAGCGCCCGAAGACGATCTACGGCATCACGAAGGTCGTGGACGAGCTTCTTGGCGACTACTACCGCGCGAAGTACGGCGTCGATGCGCGGAGCCTGCGCTTTCCCGGCCTCATCAGCTACGTGACGCCCCCGGGCGGCGGCACGACAGACTACGCGGTCGAGATCTACTGGGAGGCTGTGAGAAGGGGCCGCTATGCCTCGCCCCTGGGTCCGGAGACGCGCCTTCCGATGATGTTCATGCCGGACGCGCTCCGCGCGACCGTGGAGGTCATGGAGGCCGACGCGGAGAAACTGAAGCACTTCAACGCGTTCAACGTCGCTGCCTTCTCCTTTACGCCGGACGAGATTGCGGAGAGCATCCGCCGGAAGCTCCCCGGTTTTGAGCTCACGTACGCGGTGAAGCCCAACCTCCAGGCGATCGCGGACGGTTGGCCGCAGGTGTTGGACGACCTGGCGGCGCGGGAGGAATGGGGTTGGAGGCCGGAGTACAGCCTCGACGCCATGACGGACGTGATGCTCGCGGAAGTCGCGAAGCGGGTCTGACCTGAAAACACCCCGGCAAAAACTTCCGCCCTATGGGTATCTACGCGTACACGGCTTTCCCTTCCGACCCGAAACCGCCGGAAAACCCCGTCAATCAGGCCTGTCAAAGGCATTTTTCACGAATACCTGACACCGCGCTCTGCAACACAGCGCTTTGCCTAAACGCGACGCGGGCGGCCTCCCCCAAGGGAAGCCGCCCGCAGCCGTGTTCAGGAAGACTTTTCGATCAGCTCACAAGGCTCAGAACTTGTGCACCATGCCGACGATGTACTCGCAGATGCGCTCCGCAGCATCGGGGTGCGCCGCTTCGTACTTGTCGGAATAGTTCGCCTTGATGAAGTTCCCGGCCGTGTACATGTACGTGGTGGGACTCAACTTGTAGGTGAAGCCCAGGGTCGCCTGAATCGTGTCCATCGAGAGGTCGGAGTCGCGGGAGCCCTCGAAGTCGCCGTAGCCGACGCCCATCTTGACCGTGCCGCCGAAGGCGGGGACGTCGGCGCCCAGGTTGATGCCGAAGCCGTCGACGCCGGACGCCACCGAGAAGGTCGTGGTCTTCGCGGCCTTCTGGTAGTCCTGGAAGTACTGGCCGTAGGCGTAGAGCTTCATGACGCCGAAGTCGTACGTGCCGGCGAGGTTGAGCGACATGGCGTCGTCCAGCTTCGTGTCGCCCGCGGCGGGCTGCGCCCAGTTGATCGTTTCGACGCCGGCCACGACCATCAAGCCGGCCGCGCGGTAGCGGGCGGCGATAGCGCCCATGCGTTCGACCGTGGTCTTGCCTTCGACGCCCTCGCCGTAGTTCTTCGCGTCGGTGCCGAGCGAATACTGAGCGGTCACGTCGAAGCCCCCGAAGTTGGGCGTGCGGTAGTTGATCGTGTTGTCGATGAATTCGTACCCGAGCGCGGTCACCTGGAGGTGGCCGCCCACGTCGCCCCAACCGCAGGAGAACGGGCTCACCGCCGCGCCGAAGAGCGCGTAGGTGCCGTTGCCGCCGATCATGGCGCCCATGCGGCCGAACGAGATCTGACCGAAGTCGCCGTAGAGCGTGACCTGAGCTTCGCGGCCGAAGAGGCGGCCGTCCTGACCCATCGCGCCGGAGTCCGCGCTGAAGCCGTTTTCAAGGACGAAACCGACCTTCATGCCGTTCCCGAGGTCTTCCGTGCCCTTCATACCGAAGCGCGAGCCCGAGTTCATGCCGGAATTCATCTTGAAGGTGGTGTCGGATTCGCCCTGAACCGGCGTGCGGTGCTGGAGCGAGAAGCCGTAGTCGACGAGACCGTAGAGCGTCACGTCGGCGGCCTGGGCCTGGAAGGAGGTGAGCGCGGCGGCGAGGCCGAGCGCGATGAGCGTCTTCTGCATTTCGAAGTCCTTGCGGCGCGGCGGCGCTTCCCGGTCCGCAGGGGCGACGTAGGGAGTTCGTGCCTTGCGGAGCTTGGTTTCTGCCGGGAGAGCGTCGCCGCCAAAGTGGTGGTTGATGAATCTCCTCGTCGGCGGTTCGGAGAGTCGGCATCGAACCGCCGGAGACGGGGGTCATCCTCAAGTTGGGTGTTGGACCTAGGTCAAAGGAAGGAGAAGACGCTCAAAACCAACCTTCAACAAAAACAATGAATTGCGGATGCACAACTCACCCGAAAGGCGTACTCGTGCATAGGTGTTTACCCCTAGTCAGCGCTTTTCGACGCTCTTCGACTTCCTCTTCGCTCTCTTTCAGACGAGCTTTTCCGCCCCATTCGGGGCTTCCCGCTCCGACGCTCAATCGAGCAGCACGCGGAAGAGCCCGTAGGCTTCGCGGTCGAGGTTGCGGCGGGCGGTCATGCGTATCTCCATGAAGCAGGTCCCGCCCGCCGCCGTACCGTCGGCACCGTCGGCCGCAGCCATGCCCGCCGGGCGCTGGTTCACCTCCCGCATCGCCCGGTAGAGCCGGTGCGTCCCGTCGGCAAGCGACGCCATGGCGTCCAAGGCGCCGCACCCGCCGAAGTGATGCACGAAGCGGCGGCCTGCCGGGAAGTATTCGACGACGTCGTTCAACGGGAGTCCCAACTGCTTCACGGCGGATTCGCCCACCAGCATCCCCCAGACGGCGTTCTTGCGGAAGAAGTCGTCAAGGGGCGGGGGCTCCGCGCCCACGTCGTCGAAGGCGCACGCGGGCGGCGTGAAGCGGAGCGCCGACTTCACGATCGGCATCCCCTCCATCCAGGCGGGGAGGATGTCGTAGATGCGTTCGTCCTTGATGAAGTCCGTCCCGTTCGCGTGCGGGAGGTAGTAGAAGCCTTCACTTCTGCGGATCTCCCAGTCGTCGGGCTTCTCGAAGCGTTCGCGAAGCCACGCCTCCTCCTTTTTGACCTCCGCCAGAACGGCCTCTTCGCGGCGGATCTTCGCTTCTAAGGACGCCCGCACGTCGCGGAGCGCATCCGCCGCTTCCGCGCCGGTGCGCTCGTAGATCATGGGCCCCATCTCGCGCACGGTAAATCCGCACCCCTGAAGGCGCATGGCCTCGAGGATCGTTGCCGACTGGTTGAACGGGAAGTAGCGGTAGCCGTTGTCGCGGATCTCAGACGTGAGAATCCCGTGACGCTCGTAGTGCTTCAGGTAGTCCGGGCCCACGCCCATGAAGCGGGCGAAGTCGCCGATGCGGTAGCGCTTGAAGCGGGGACGGCGCGGTTCTTCGGGCGCGTCGGGATGGTGGTGAGGAAGGTCGATGGGCATGGGCTTCGCTCCGGGGTTGGATCGGCGGGTCGTGCGGCTCTCGTGGGCAAATCGGTCCCCTTTCGGTCTTCAGGCCGCCCGCCGATTGTAATCAGTCGCCCGGACGGCTCGATTTTCTGCGCATCTCTCGGGGATTACCCTCAATTTCGCATTCCCCCTTGACCTGAGTCCTGCACCCAGGTTGACGATCTTCCCGCCGAAAGCAGGTCCGGGGGGCGTTACGCCCGGTGCGTTTCCGCGGTCGTTCAGGTCGAACCGGCTCCTTCGGGCGCACCGGCCGGCAGCCCCGGCCCGCCCGGCCCGGCAGCGTCGGCCGCCCCCTCGGGAGAACTCTCTTCCTCTCTCGTCTCCCGAACGGGGTTCAGCCGTCCGACGCCCGGGCCGTGGGCCCTCCCCCGGACCAACCCTTTTCAAACCGTTTTCAACCCTTTTCTCCATCCCGTCGGTCGCCCTCCGAAAAAGAAGCGTAGGGACGGCCGCCAACCCAAGAGAACACGACCATGACGCTCTCCCGCCGTTCATTCCTGCGCTCCGGCCTCGCCGGAGGCACCCTCGCCATCTCCGCCGCCGCTGCGGGCGCCGCGACGCTCGTGAAGCCCACGACCGGGATCTACGTCCCGGGCACGTACTCCGCCAAGGCCTCCGGCATCGGCAACGTCGTCGTCACGATGACGTTCGACGCGAACCGCATCACCGACGTGGTGCTGAACGTCTCCGAAGAAACGCCGACCATCGGTCAGGCGGCTGCGGAAACCTTGAAGAAGGCCCTGATGGCGGCTCAGGCTTCTGAAATCGACGCCGTCTCGGGCGCCACGATCACGTCGAAGGCCGTGATGGCGGCCGCCAAGAAGTGCATCCAGCAGGCCAAGGGCGAAATCCCCGTCGAGGTCGTCAACACGGGGAAGGCTTCCGACGAAGATCCCTCCGACTGGCTGGGCCAGCCCCCTGAAATCGCGGAGTCCCAGATCCGCCGCACGGTCGACGCCGACATCGTCGTGGTCGGCTGCGGCACGGGCGGTCTCTTTGCGGTGTGCGCGGCGGCCGAAGCCGGCGCGAAGGTGATCGGCATCGACCGCTTCGCGACCGGCACGGGCGTGCGCGGCGACCTGGGCGCGTTGAACTCCCGCTACCAGAAGGAGTGGGGCACGAAGATCGACAAGTTCGACTTCGTCACGATGGCGACGCAGTACGCCGCGGGTCACATCAACCAGGATCTCGTGAAGCTCTTCTGCGACGAGTCGGGGAAGACCATCGACTGGTACGGCGACCGCTTGGCCGAGCGCGGCGTCGAGCTCTGGCACGAGTCGGGCGACAAGGACGACGAAACGCGCTGGAAGCACTACCCGACCGGCCACTCGCCGCGTTGGGGCGCGAAGGGCCCGGACGGCAAGAAATTGGACGGGAACGCCGTGCTCGTCGACTACGCCCGTAAGCTGGGCGCGCGCTTCGACTACGAAACCCGCATGGTGAAGTTGGAGCGCGCCGACGGCGGCCGCGTCACGGGTCTCATCGCCGAAACGGCCGACGGGTACGTCCGCTACCGCGCCAAGAAGGGCGTGATCGTCGCGACGGGCGGCTATGGGCAAAACTACGCCATGATGGAGGCGCTCCAGCCCTGGAACCTCCGCGTCATCGGCCGCAACGGGGCTCTCCCCGGCGCCAAGGGCGACGGCATCCGCGCCTGCCTCTGGGTAGGGGCCGCCATGGACGAAACGCACTCGATGATGCTCTTCGACCGCTGCGCGCTCCGCCCCGATCAGCCGACCGGCGTGGAAACCGCCAAGAAAGGCGACGTCGGCTTCTTCTGGATCGGGAGCCAGCCCTGGTTGAAGGTCAATGCCGACGGGAAGCGCTTCTTCAACGAGTCCGGCATCTATGAAGGGATCCTCCACGCGGACGAATACCAGAAGGGCCACTGCCACTATTCGCTCTTCGACAGCGACTGGGTGGCGCAGACGAAGGAATTCAAAATGCACGGGTGCTCGCGCGTTCATCCCTTTGAGAACGGCGCCGACCCCAACATCCACTGGAAGGTCTTTGAGGAGAAGATGCTCCCGGGGTTGATTGAGAAGGGCTTCGTGCAGAAGGCCGACACGATCGCGGAACTCGCGAAGAAGCTGGGGCTCCCTGCGGCGGAGCTCGAAAAGACCGTGAAGCGCTACAACGAGTTGGCCGCGAAGGGCGTCGACGAAGACTACGGCAAGGAAGCCCACCGCTTGGCCGGCCTCACGAAGCCGCCCTTCTACGGCGCGAAGAACACGGGCTACAGTCTCTGCACGATGGACGGCATCAAGATCAACACCGACATGAACGCGCTCGACACCGAGGGGAACCCGATCCCGGGCCTCTACGTGGTCGGGAACGACTCGGGCGGGTTCTTTGCGAACACCTACCCGAACCTCGTCACCGGCATGGCCTGCGGCCGCACGGTCACGTTCGGGCGCTTGGTGGGGCTTGCGCTCGCGAAGGCGTAAGACCCCGGGGGCCTTGCACCCCCTCCCCTGCGCCGCAGACGGGA
>OGHV01001076.1_pt1 | contig 16396 bp, 11 predicted proteins | sample 1571551 | NCBI WGS metagenome assembly OGHV01 (sample SAMEA2581960, study PRJEB24529) | metagenome | biome: Human gut stool | place: China | collected 2011 | reverse complement strand
CCCGTGGGTCACCGGAACGTGTCGAAGATCTCAAGAGGCGAGGCCCTTTTCGATGAAGGCCTTCAATTCGCCCGGCGTCTTCACTTCGACGAGGCGCTCTTCCATGGCGACGCCGTTCTTGAAGATGATCATCGTCGGGATGCGGCGCACGTCGAGGCGTTCCTTGAGTTCGGGGGACTTTTCGGCGTCGGCCGTCGTGAAGACCATGCGGCCGTCGTACTCCTTCGCGAACGCCATGTAGAACGGCGCCGCGCGGCGGCAGTCCGCGCACCATTCGGCCCCGATCGCGAACACGACCGGCTTTTCGTTCCGGAGGACGACTTCGTCGAAATTGTTGGAATCGACAAGGATGATGTTCTGCATTCTTTGGTTCCTTACTGAGGAAGTCAATGGACGCGACGGGAGCGCTTCCGGCGCTCCACCGTGCGTCTCAGTACCGAAAGGATACCTGATCGGCGTAGATTTCGTCTATGGATTTCGGGAATCCGATAAGAAAGTTGCAACCAATGGTCTCGCCGATGGTCTCGTCCATGGTCTCCAAAGGGCGGATCCGGAGGGATTGCTCACTTTTTCACGGGCGGCACTCGCCCGGTCCATGCGTAGAATGAAGGAAAAAGCCCGCATGAACCTCCTCGGGTTCGGGACAGACCGGAGAATCGCCATGAAACACTTCACGCTGCAAGAAATGGAAGACCTGCACCGCTCCCCCCTGGCGCAAGAATTCCGGGTGGTGGCGGTGAAGCTCCAGAACCGTCCGGGCGAGGACGACGTCGACCTTCAGGACCGGCCGCTCCCCGGCTGGGCGCACTGGGAACTGCGCGAGCGCGGGACCCGCATCGGGGACTTCCTCGTGCGCGTGCTCCCCTACAACATCGCGACGGGCGAGCCCGTCCCGGAAGAGGAGATCAAGCGCCGCGAGGCGGACGAAACCTGGAAGCGGGAGCTCCGCGAAACCGAGATCGCGTTGAACGAACTGCGCCTGCGCCCCATCGAAGCGCCCGACGGCACGACCCGCCCCTGCGGCGAAGACGAATTGAATTGGTTGGACGAATACGTGAGCCAGGCGATTTCCTTCCGGGAGCCGGGGCTGCGCGAACGCGCGGTGGAACTCACCGACGCCTACTACCAGGACGGGAAGGTCTTCACGCTGGAGCGGCTCTTGAACCTCATGCTCGACTACGGCGAGATGATGCGGTTGAAGGAAGAGCAGGGGTTGAACTGATTCCGAATGGTGCCGCTTGAGCGGCGTCTGCCGATGCTCGTCTCGTCACCTGGTGTTAGGGTTTTCCCATCTGACCTAGGTCAGTAGTCACGGGCGCGAGTTCTTCTTACACTGCAACAAAACGGGCACGGCCTTGTGTGGCCAAAGCGTCCCCGTCGGGCCCCCGGCGGACAGATTCTGTTGTAGCGGTAGACTCCTCTCATGCCTCTTCAAACCATCACCTGCACCTTCAAGTTCGAGCTCATGCCGGACAAGGACCAGCGTGCGGCCTTGAGCCTCAACGCCGGGTGCAGGCGTTTTGCCTACAACAAGATGTTGGAGCTTCTCAATGAACGCAAAGAGGCCGACGAGCACATCCCCAACTACAGCGAGATGAGCCACATTCTGACGGGATGGAAGAAAGAGCCGGATACCGCGTTCCTCCGTGAGGCCATCGCGCAATCTCTTCAGCAAGGGATTTACGATCTCAGCGTTGCGGTGAAGAACTACTTCCGCAAGCCCGATGATCCCGCCAAGAAGGGGTGGCCTCGCTTTCACGAGAAGAACGTTCATGACGGCTTCCGTCTGCCCCAGCCCAAGTCCTCGGATGTTGACGAGATCAATGGCCGCGTCAACATTCCGAAAATCGGTTGGATACGCTATCGCCAAAGCCGACTGATGCGTATGAAGGAGTGCGATGGACGGGAAGTCGAAGGGAAGCTTCTTCAGATCCGCATCAACAAGGACGTCGACAAGTGGTATGTCGGGTTCGTTATGGAGTTTCATTTGGAACAACCCGATCCCAATGAGCTCGAGATCGCCATAGACATAGGCATCGTTCATGCGGTGACGACGAACGAGGGGCATTTTTTCGACCTCGACGTTGACCGGATTCGTGAACTTGAGGAAAAAATTCAAAAGAATCAGCGCAAACTCAGCCTCAACGCCAATTCTCGGAAGAAACTTGTGGCCCTCGGAAAGACTGCACCCATCGACAAACACAAACCGAGCCGTACGAGGCGCGAACTTCAGGAGAAAATTCAAAAACTTCATCGGAAAATTCGGAACATTCGAGCAGACTTCCGCAAGAAGCTGGCGCACACGCTCGCGCAGGAGTACGGCTGCGTGTACGCCGAGGATTTGCGGGTGCGGAACCTGACGGCCAGCGCCAAGGGAACGGTTGAAAATCCGGGCAAGAACGTGAAGCAGAAGTCCGGGCTCAACCGCGCCATCCTGCGTATTGGTTGGTACGGTATCCGTGAGGAGATCGAATGGGCCCAAAGGAAAACCGGCGGTCGACTGATTGTCGTCGATCCGAAAAATACCTCGCGTACCTGTCCCGGCTGCGGTCATGTGAGCGCAGAGAACCGGAGGTCGCAGGCGCTGTTCAAGTGTGTCAAGTGCGACTACACGAAGAACGCGGATGTTGTCGGTGCCCTAAATGTGTTGAGGAAGGGTCGGACGAAGAAGGCCGAGGAGGTCACCCTCCCCGTGCTCCCGAGCGCACACATTCAAAAAAAGCGCATAGCCCGTGTTGTGAATGGTTTCCGGGGTGGTGTCTGTGAAGCACCGCTAGGGGCCGTCATCAGCGGGAACCATCCGATGTCTGTCCCGCAGGGGGCAGGCTGAGGAAGCCCCAGGGTTTCGGCCTTGGGGTGGACGTCAAATGGAAGGTACTTTCTTCTACGGGCTCACGCTTCGGATGTGGAAAAACCTCGGTGTGTGCCTGGGGCCGGAAGAGGAGCTTGACAGGGTCCATCGGCGGCGGGTCAACTTGGAGCTGCGGAATGTTTTCCGCAGGGTAGTGCAGGGGAGCTTATCCCGCCCGAGCTAGCTCTTCGGGGTTGCGGGACACTCCTGGCGAGCGTCCTTGATGGCCTCCGAAACTGCCTTGGTCACCTCGGCCAACGGAATCCGCTCCTGCTCGATTCGAGAGAGTTTCTCCCTACGGGCAAAGAGCATCCGCGCGAGCGCGGCCTCCTCGTCCGTTCTCGGATAGTCCCCCAAAGCCGCCACCGTCGCGCCGTCGACCGCCAGCGCCTCAAAGCGCTCGAAGGCATCCACGCTTGCCAACACCGACCGCACGTTCCCGTGCGCGGCGCGAAGGCGCGCGAGGATCTCCAGACCGTGCACGTCGAGGTCCCCGGCGTAGATGACCGCCTTCCTCCCCATCCAGGGGAGCGCCCGGACGGTCGCCGCGGCGGCGTTGCCGAGTCCCATGAAGACGGGCACGTCGTCGGGCACGTCGACCGCCAACCCCGTCTGCACGTTCTCGACGATGAGGACGACGGGGGAGGCGGGCTCCGCCGCCTGCAGGATGGCGAGCGGGAGCTGGATCGCTCGGCGGGCGAGCGCGTCCGCTCCGTCAGCATCAGCCGCTCCGGCGGGAAGCCACGCTTGGGTGTTCCGGCAGAGAACGAGGGGCGGGAGTTCCAGCACCCGGAACCCCGCGCGGCGCTGCCACCGTTCGAAGGCGGAGCGCTTGGGGGCGTCCGCGTCGGGGTGCGCTTCCCCGGCGGGTTCGGCCGGGTCGGCCGGTTCGACGGGGTGAGCTTGAGGGCGCGTCAGGTCGTCGAGCGGGCAGACGATCGCCGCGTGCCGCTCGATCCATTTGGTATCGATCCCCTCCAGAGGGATCGAGCGGAGGTAAATGCCGGCCGGTCGGTGCGCGCGGCACCAGTCAAGCACGAGGAGGAGCTTCGCGAAGTCGCCGTCCGTCATCCCGGACGAAGACGGAAACGCCGCGCCTTCCCGCACGAGGACGCGGGCGGCGGCGAGCGCCGGCTGGGGAGGAAGGCCGAGCGCGTCGATGAGCGCACCGAGGCGCGCGACGCCCGCGGCCCAGCGTTCGGGGGAGGCGGGAAGATCCGCGGTCTTGGCCGCAGAGGGTTTGGCCGCCAACGTCCGGAAGAAGTCCTCAGGCGTGCGCCAGAGGATCGTGCCGGGCAGAAGCACGTCGCCGCCCATTCCGGCCCACCGGCGGGCGTCTTCCTGAAGCTCCACCCCCGGGAGCCGCCCGAAGGCGCGCCACGCGTCCGCCGCACGGCGGATGGCGAGCGGGTCCGCGGCGGCCTTCTTCTGCGTGGGGCGGCGGATCGTGATCCGCTGCCAGGCCCCGTCGTCCTCCGCGTTCTTCAGGTTCTTCCCTTCGGACTCATCCGCCTCATCAACCGCATCGGCCCCATCGGGGGTCGGCGTCTTCGGGAGCGCGACGCCCGCGGCCCTGAGGAGATGCTCCGGGAGAAGCCTCCTCACCGCGGCGGCGCGCTTCGCGAGCATCTCGTCGGGCGGCATGAAGAAGTCGGCGGCGGGCATGGGTTTCTTCCTCCTGCGTTTCTTCCGCGACCTGTTCCGTTCTCAGTCCTCAGGACTCAGCCTTCAGCCCTCAGGCCTGCGGGGTCCCGTCGGTCTCAGCCCCGTCGGTTTCAGCCTCGTCGTCCCCGAAGAGGGACGCGGTCTGCGGGGCCGGGGCGCCGTCCGTCTTCTTCGGCTTCGCGGTCTTCGCCTTCATCTTGGCTTCCGCTTCTTCGATCGCCTCCAACTGCGCCTGCGTCAAACCCGACGGCCCGATCTCGGCCCAGTTGAGCTTCGAGGCTTCGTCGTCGTACTGCACCGACAAGACGCCGGAATACTGGCGCTCACGGATGGCAATGAGCGCCGCCCCGCCGATGAAGGTCTCCAACGTGTGGACGGCCTTCTCCGGCGTCGCCACGATCATCTGGAAGCCGAAGCGGCGGAAGATCGACATCGAGAGGTCGGTGAACTCGCTGTCGGCCTTGTCGAAGGCTTCGTCCAGAATCACCGGCGCGAAGGCGGGAAGGCCCTCGGCCGATTCGCCCAACTGGTAGCGGAGTGCGGCGGCGAGGCACGTGGTCGTCAGCTTCTGACGCTGCCCGCCCGACTTCCCGGCACCCGACAGGTACGTCTCCACCACGCGCCCCTCGTCGTCGAGTTCCACCGCGAGGAATTCGACGTGTTCGCGGACGTCCAAAACGGTCTTCCTCCACCGCTCTTCCTGGGCGTTTTCGGGGTTCAAACGCGCGACGAGGTCTTTGACCGCACGGAAGCGCTCCTCGATCTCCTGATCGGTGGCTTCGCGCCAGGCGGTGCGCAGAATCCCGTTCAATTTGTCCTGGAGATCCGCCACGTCCGGGTGACGGCGGTCCTTCACGTCGATGCGCAGATGCGTCTCACCGTCCTCGGTGCGGGAGAACGGCGCCGATTCGAGCGACTTGTTCACGACCGCGATGCGCTCGAAGATCGTGCGGCGGCCTTCCTTGAGCTGCATCTGAAGGGCCGTGAAGTTCTGGAGCGACTGGTTGTCGAGAAGCTCGCGGAAGCGCGATTCGTACTTGGGCAGGCCGTCCCGCTCCAAGCGTTCCAGCATCTTCATGAAGCCCGGCGCGCTCGCCATCGAGTCGTCCAGCTCCTGCACCTCGGCCGTGGGCCAGCGGCGCTTGAATTCGGCGAAGCGGTTGGTGACGTTGTTTTCCGCCACGCGCATGGCGTCCAGGGCCTTGTCCTTTTCCTCCTCCATGCGGCGGCGGGCGGTCTCGGTCAAGTCCTGAAGGTTCCCGCGCGAGAGCATCGTGCGGCCGCCCTGCGTGACGCGGGTCTCAAGGAGCTCCAGAAGCTTCTCGTCCGGGACGGGCTTTTCGTCCGCCATGGCCTTCAACTTCGTCTGGTCGAGCTTCAGGTAGTGTTCCGCCGTCTCGCGGTCGCGCTTCGAGAGCGAATGCACGTTCGAGGCGTGCGTGAAGCGTTCGCGGGACTGCTGCAGACGCGTCTGGGCCTCGGCCAACTGCGCTTCGATGGCGCGCAGTTCCAGGTTCCCGTCCGTCATGCGGACGAACTCGGCCTTCAACTGATCCAACGCCTTCTGCGCGCCCGCCACGTCGACGTCGGCCCAGCGGGTCGAGACGATCCACTGCGCGGCCGCCTGACGGGTGCTTTCTTCCGTCATCTCGGCTTCGACCGCGGTGCGCTCGTGCGTGAGTCTGCCGATCGCTTCGGCGAACTGCTGCCCTTCGGCTTCGTAGAGCGCGAGCTTCGCGGTGTTCGAGAAACCGGTGACCCAGGTGCGGCGGTCGTCGATCCTGCGGCGGTCGTCCTTTTCAAAGCGCCCCGCGTTGTGGCGCACCTGACCGTGAATCGTCACGGCGCGCTCGGCTTCGCGGAAGGCGTCCAAGTCCGGCGCGCAGTAGTAGTCGAAGCGCGCGTTCAACTCGTCCGACAACCACGCCGTGAAGTCGCCTTCCTTCAAGGTCAACTTCTGCGGGAGCATCGGGCGGGGATCGGCGGAGGTCTTCTTGAGGGTCTTCAGCACCGCAAAGGCGCTGTTTTCGCCCGAGGCCTGCGTCGCCGCGCCCTTGGCCGCTTTGCCCGCTCTGGGCTTCTTCGTCTTCACGCGGTGGTAGACGAGGCGAAGCCCCAGATGGCGCTCCTCGACCGCCTCGATGAAGGCGTCCGCACAGTCTTCGGGGACCATGACGGAGAGGGCGAAGCTCCTCAGCACGCGCTCGATCGCGCCCTGCCAGGGGGCGTCGTCTTCGCGGACTTCGATCCATTCACCGACGAACGGCAGACGGTCTTCCGGCACGTCGATCGCGGCCGCCACTTCGCGGCGGATGTCGAGGTACTCGGAAGGAATGTTGGAGGGCCTCGCCCGCATCGCCTCGATTTCGCGGCGGCGCAGCTTGAATTCTTCGGTGGCCTTGGCGAGCTCGGCCGAAAGCGCGTCGCGCTTCGCAAAGCGCGCCTTGGCGGCTTCGTCGCGGCCCTCCACGATCGTGCGGGCCTCTTGGGCGAGCGCGTCCCAGGCGTCCTCGTCCGTCGGGAATTCCGGACGGATGACGGCCGCCTGAATGGCGGTGAGGCGGCGGCGTTCGTCGGCCTTGCGGAGGTCCTCTTCGGCCTTCGCGACCTGGTCCTTGATGCGTTCGAGCGCCGCGCCGCCCTTTTCGTACGAGCGCTTCAAGAGGGTGTTCACGTCCTCGGTGGCGAGCGCCTGCTCGCGCTCGGCGTGCTCCATCTTGCGGCGGGCGTCCTCTTCCTTGCGGGCGGCTTCGCGCACGTCCGCCTCCCAGAATTCCGCCGAGCGCGCCGTCTGCCAGTAGGAGAGGGCGTCCCTCTGCGCGACCACCGCCCGCCAGCGGGCTTCCTGGTCGCCGCGGGTCTTGATCGCGTCGCGGGCGGCGGCGAGACACTCCTCCTGCTCGCGGGCGCGCACGACCGCGCGGTGGGCTTCGTCCAACTCGTCGAACTCGCGCGCGAGGTTGGCGGCGGTTTCAAACGTGCGCGGTTCTTCGAGCATGAAGTCCCGCAGGAAGGTGTTCAAGTCGCCCAGGTTCTTCGCGGATTGGGCCTTGGCGAGGAGCTTCATCGCGCTCTTGTCGCGGATGCGGAAGAGTTCGCGGAAGCGCTCACCGTAGGCCGAGAACGTCTGATAGACCTCGGGGTTCGGCAGCGACCGGCGCAGCCACTTGAAGTCGAAGGACGCGAACTGCGCGAAGCCGCGGAAGGCCTGGAGGTTGAAGGTCCAGGGGGAGCGCAGCACGTAGTACATGCGGTTCACCTTGCTCTCTTCGGTCGAGTCGCCCTTCACGTACGCGACCATCATGAGGGTGACGGCTTCGCCCGTGAGGTCTTCGAGCGTCAACGCGATCGCCGAGAAGGTCGAGCCCGTGCGGCTGTACTGCGTCGTCGTGCGCGTGCCGCGCTCGTCGGTTTCGGTCTGCGTGCCGAAGGCGCCTCGGAGGTAGCTCATCAGGGAGCGGTCCCCGCGGCGCTTGTCGCCTTCGCGTGCCGCGGCGTTGTAGTCGGGCGCGGGGAAGAGGAGCGTCACCATGGCGTCCAAAAGCGTCGACTTCCCCGAGCCCGAGGCCCCCACGAAGAGGAAGCCTTTGCGCGCGATCGGCACGTCGTGGTACCCGGTGAAGGTCCCCCAGTTGAGGATCTGAAGACGCGTGGCGCGGAATTGGTTGAGCCCCGCCAGGAGGTCTTCCTGACCGGACCGCCCGCCCGTCGGCTTTTCGCCCGCGGACTCGTACCCGGCCGGGGTCGTCCCGGCCTCCATCGCGTTGATCTGGCTCCCGTCGTCGAAGGCTTCGAGTTCGGGGGCGATGGTCGTTTCGGTGTCGCGCACGCTCATCGGGCGGCCTCCGTCGTGAAGAGGTTCTTGTTGTCGGACGTGTCGGTGACGTCCGCGGGTTCGGCGGTCTCGGCAGCTTCATCGACGCTCACGGCGCCTTCCGCATCGAGTTCGGCGCGGCCCACGCGGTTCGCCTTGTCCTTGTAGGCGGCGGTGAGCTTCGCGACGTCGTCGGCGGTGAAGAGACGCGGCAGCGTCGGGCTCACCTCCAAGGCGGACGTCCCGCGAAGGGGAAGAAGCAGTCGGCGGGCGGTCAAGCGCGACACCACGCCCGAGACGTGCCGGCGGAAGGCCTGCTCGTCCTTGAAGGCGGTGCGGTCGTAGAGCTTGAGCGCCTCGGCGATTTCTTCGGGCGTCACGACGGTGCGCTCGTCGGCGGCGCCGGCGTTCCGCATCATCTTTTCGCGAAGTTCCAGAAGGGCGCAGCTGTCGAGGAAGTTGAGCCTCTGGGTGTGAAGGAGCGACGGGGCCTTCAAGTCCCCGGTCTCCGCGCGGCGGAGCATCGCGACGCCGGCCTCTTCGTCCAAGAGGAGGTCGAGGATGAGGTCGGAGACGCGGCTCCGGATCACGGCTTCGTTGGTCAAAAGCACGCGCCAGAGCTTCGGGTGGCGGTCGCGGCGGAGGCACGGCCCTCGGAGCAGCGCCACCAGCACGCGGCGCACGTTGAAGGGGAGCTCGCCCGTGTCGCCGGGCCAGAGGCCGGAGGCGTCGTCATCGTCTTCGTCGGCGTCGTCGTCCGCTTCGTCGGCCGCGTCGTCCTTATCGCCGTCTTCCGCGTCGGCTTCTTCGGCTTCCGCTTCGCCGAAATCGAATTCGGCTTCCTGTTCCGCTTCTTCGACTTCAGCGGCCTCGATTTCCAACGCGTCCGCGTCGGCCAAAAGATCGTCCGGCAGCTGGTCGTCCTTCTCTTCCGTCATCCTGTCGTCCTTCTCAATCTTCAATGCAATTCGTTCGGTTCAGTTCGCTCACCACGACCATGGGGCCGCTCACCGCGCAAACGGGTCCGCGAGGCCGCGCGCCTGCGCGCTTTGGCGGGCGCTCCGCATCATGCGCGCGACCCCGGTGGTCGTGAAGACCAACTTCGGGATCTCGGCCGACACGTCGCCTCCGGCGCGGTCGGTCCAGCTGATCGTTTCGTGTTGGGGTGCGAGGAGACTCCCCGGCGCGGTCTCGCCGTGAAGGTCCGTGCCCGAGGGCCAGACGTCGGGCATGGGCAAGCCCCGGTAGTCGTTCGCGGCGGCGGAGGGGTCCGCGCGGAAGGCCTGAATGCCTTCGGCGGAGAGTTCCACGCCGCCCGAGAGGTGCCCTTCGTCCATCGCGGCCGCGAGCGCGGCGATGCGCTTCGAGCGGCGTTTGGGCGCTTTGGGCGTCTTGGGAGCCTTGACGTCCTGACCCGTCAACTGCGCCTCCGTCACGGCTTCGAGCGCCTCGGCGGCGGCCGAGAGGACGGCGTCGGAGGCAGCGGATTCAGGCGCTTCAGCGGCATCCACCGATTCAGCGGCTTCGGCGGCCTCACCGTACCGGGCGGCGAGCGTCAGAAGCCCCACGATGCTCCCCAAGCCCTGATGGTTGGGGACGTGCGACCAGACTTCGGAAACCGACACCTTCCCGCGGCCCTCCATCTTGGCGAGCCCGAGCGCCTCGACCACGGCAAGGCGGAGCTCGCCGTAGTTGATTTCCGCAAAGCGGATGCGCTGGGCGAGCGCCTCGCGGTCGATTTCGGGCGGGGGCGCGACGGAGACGTCGTAGTTTTCGACGTCGACCGAGGGGTCGTCCAACTCATACTGCGTCGGCGAATGGATGTCGGCGTTGGGGAGGACGAGCTCGAGGAACGTTTTCCTTTGATGCGCGTCCTCGCGGGCCGCGGCCGCGGCCGCACGCGCTTCACGCAGAAGCTGCCCCATGCGGCGCTCCTCTACGTACTCGCGCGACTCGACGAATTGGCGCAGGCTCTGCGCGAGGCGCCGCATCACGTCGTGCGTGTCCATGGAGCGGGAAAGCAGTTCGCTTCGGAGCTGCGCGAGGGTGCGCCGTTCGCGGAGCGACAATTCCCCGTAGAAGGGCTGCTGCGTGATGCGCTCCAAGGCCGCTTCCATCTCGGCCGAGGCGCTCTCGTTGGTGAGGAGCCGGTAGAACCCCGTGAAGGCCAACCCGGCTTCGCTCTGCGCGATTTCGTCGTAGCCGGCGAAGAATCGCTCCAGCACGTCGCCACGCGACCCTTCGCTCGTCATGATGCGTTCGCGCAGGTCGAGGTTGAGCCGGTCGAACTCTTCGCGCACGCTGCGGAAGTCGTTCAACAACTCCGCGAAGAGCTCCAGAATGTCGCCCGTGCGGGCCTGCGCGGCGTCCTTCCCTAAGACCGTCCTTGCGCCGGCTTTGACGGCCGCGATCTCTTCGTCGATGCGGCGCTTTTCGGCTTCGAGCTGTTCGATCCGTCGGGCGGGGTCGGGGTCGGCGTCCTGCGCCAACTTCACGACCGCGTGCGCGAGCATTTCGAGGCGGCTTTCCGACGGCCCCGAGCGGCGCGTCAACGCGCGCGAAAGGATGCGGATCGCTTCCAATGCGCCGGCGGTCAATTCGTACTGCTCTTCCAGGGCCCCTGCGGGGAGCCTCGTCACCAGGTACCCCTCGCGCACGAAGCGGGCGGCAAGAGCGCGGGCGTCTTCGGGCGAGACGGCTTCGAGCGTCGCCTCGGCCCAAAGGGGCGCGAGGCGCTCCAGAAAGACGGAGCCCGGCAACGTGCGCTCCTCTTCGTAGAGGAGCGCCTGCAGAATGCCGATCACGAGCGGGCCCTGTTGGCTCGCGAGAAGCCGCCACATCGGGGCGTCGCGGAGCGTGCGGTAGCGTGCGGTCAGTTCACGTGCGGAGGACAAGGGAAAACCTTTTGGAAACCTTTCGGGGTGAGCGGCGCGGAACCGCATGAAAATCCCAATATTGTCGCACGGATGCGCTTTCTTGAGGCGGCGCCGACTAAGGAAGGACGCGTAGTCCGGGGCGTCGGGCGGTGGTTTCGTCAAACGTGCCTGCCGGGTTGTCGGCGGGGCCCTCCGCGAGGCTCAGAATCGCCCGGCGGCGGGCCTATCATGGTGGGACCTGCATCATCCCCCGACAAAGAACCGAAAAACGAGAAGGAGACCCCCGACATGTCCCGCGAGAAGGCAAAGGCTTGGTTGGACGCGCACGGCTACGGCGAGCGCGTCATCGTGATGGAGGAATGCACGGCGACGGTGGCTTTGGCCGCCGCGGCGCTCGGGTGCGAACCCGCCCACATCGCGAAGACGATGGCCTTCGAGGGGCGTGAGGGCGAGGGGCCCATCCTCGTTCTCGCGGCGGGCGACGCGAAGATCTCGTCCTCGCTCTTCAAGAAGCGCTTCGGTCTCACCGCCCGGATGATCAAGGGCGACGTTTTGGAAGGGAAGGTCGGTCACGCCCCGGGCGGCGTATGCCCCTTCGGGGTCAACCCCGGGATCTCGGTCTGGCTCGACCGGTCGCTTCTCGCTTTTGAGTACGTCTATCCCGCCTGCGGCGACGACCGCACGGCGGTGAAGTTCCGTCCCGAGGAGCTCTATGAGGCCGCGGAGGCGAAGGGGTGGGTGGAGGTGACGAAGCCGAGGGAGTGAACTTACGCCTTGGTTTCAGAAGGATCGAGCAGCCAATCCAAAACGTTGAGCTGCTTGATCCCGTTGATGTTCCGGCCGGCGCCCAACGTGTCCAGTGTCAGCAGGAAACGTTCGTGATTGTCCCGAATCCCGCCGAAGGCGCCGACTTCGCGCTTGTAGACCTCAGGATCCAAAACGCTTGTTGATACCTGATAGTAGTGAACGTCGTCGCCTCGCAGAGCCACGAAGTCGACTTCGTTTTGTCCCGCTTTCCCAATGAAGACGGATGTGTAGCGTCGCCGGAGCTCAAGGAAGACGATGTTTTCGAGCAGTCGTCCGTAGGCCGGATCGCTGGCGTGGACCAGTCGTCGATGTAGTCCGGGGTCGCACAGGTAGTACTTTTCCTGCGTCGTCAGAATTTTCCGTCCCACGACGTCGTATCGCGGCACCTTGAGGAAGATGTAGGACGCCTCAATCCCCGTAAGGTAGGCCGAAATAGTCTTGTTGGAGACGGTGTGGCCGGCGCTGACAAGCGTGTTGGTGATGTTGCGCGCGGAGACGGCGCTCCCGATGAAGGACGCCAACGTATTGACGAGTTTTCGAAGCAGATTCGCGTCCCGCAACTCAAGTCGGCTTTGGATGTCTCGGAATAGAACCCCCGTCACGAGCATCTCATAGTAGTCGTTGAGCAAGGCGTCGTTGTCGCGAAGGACCGCGGCCGCCGGAAAGGAACCGATATTCACGTACCGGTTGAAATCCTCTTCCTTGGTGTATTGGTCGGACTCGACCGCAAGTCGGAACTCGGCGAAAGAGTACGGCATGACTTCCAAAGGCATGTATCGGCCGGTCAGGTACGTGGCCAACTCCCCGGAGAGAAGGTATGCATTGGAGCCGGTGACGTACACGTCGAGGTTCGGTTTGAGCAGCAGACTGTTGAGAACGTGCTCGAAGCCGACGCACTCTTGAACTTCGGCGATGTAGACGTAATGGGTTTCGTCGTCAACGATGCGGCAGATGATGCTTTGGTAGAGCCCCTCAGCGCTCTTGGCCTGCTCGTCAGCGATGTCGTCCAAGTTGAAGCTGATGATGTGATTCTCAGGAACACCCTCTCGGCGCAACGCTTCCCTGTGCAGATGGAGAAGCGTCGACTTTCCCGAGCGCCGAGGTCCCATGATGACCTTGATGAAATGCGTTTGACGCAAACGTTGCAGGCGATCGAGGTAGCTCGTGCGCGGGATGAGATGCGGAGGAGTGTTCATGGTGAGATCCTGTTTTTGTTTTGAGTACGTACAGTACACAAAACTAAGGAAACATCATTTTTGTGTAGTATAGGTCTCCAAAAGCGAAAAAACAAGAATTTTGTGTAGCGTGATACACGGAACCCATAAAAACACCGAAACCGTGTCGCATGCAACACGGTTTCGATCGTTTTCAGGGTTTTGTGTTCCGTACTACACGGTTTTGAAGCCTCACAGCTTCGAGAGATCCGGCATCGGAATCGCGTCGTCGGGGTGTTCGCCCGACCAGCCCGTCTTCTCAGGCAAGCCCATCAGCTCCGCACGGTTGTCTTCGTCGAGCGAGAACCCGAAGAGCTCACGGTTCTGGCGCATGCGGTCGGGGTTGGCGGACTTCGGGAGCGGCAGGAGGCCCAACTCCAGCGAGAAGCGCAGGCACACCTGCGCGGGCGAGACGTGGTGCTTATCCGCGATGGATTCGACGACGGGGTTCGTCATGAGGCGGTTCTGGCCCAAAGGCGCCCAGGCCTCCACCAAAATCCCGCGCTCTCGGCAGTAGCGCACGGCTTCTTCCTGGAGGTAGCCGGGGTGGACTTCAATCTGGTTCACGACGGGAACTTCGCCCTCCAGAGCTTCGAAGTGGTGCGGGAGGAAGTTCGCGACGCCGATCGACTTGACGAGCCCTTCGCGCTTGAACTGCTGGAAGGCGTTCCAGGTCTCGGTGAGGCGTTCGCGCCACTCGGGGTCTTCCGAGTCGCGGCGCGGCCAGTGGATGAGAAGGAGGTCGACGTAGTCCATGCCGAGACGCGAGAGCGAGGTTTCGAGCTCCAGACGCGCGCCTTCCGCGGAGAGGTCGTCCTTCCAGACCTTCGTCGTCACGAAGAATTCGGAGCGGTCGATGCCGCTCGCGCGGATCGCGTCGCCCACGCTTTCTTCCGAACCGTAGAGATACGCCGTGTCGAAGTGGCGGTAGCCCGCGCGGATCGCGTCCGCGCAGACGGCGGCGCCGTCCTCGCGGTCCTTCACGCGCCAGGTGCCGAAGCCGATCGCGGGGATGCGGTTGCCGTCGAGCAGTTCATAGCAACCGTCGGCGTCGGGGAAGGGGAGGTTCTGTTTGAATTCGAGCATGTTTCAGACTCCTTGAGGAGATGGCCGATCTTGGAAATCTACACCAGACACGGAAACCTGAGGCTTAAGAAAAACGGGGAAGGCGCCTTTCAGGCGGGATGCCCCGGGGGAGAAGGCGGGGCGGTCTCTTCAGGCGGGGACGGCGCGAACGCCGAAACTTTCCGGGTTTCCGCAGACTTCTGCGGGTTTTGCCGGTCTTGCGGCATAACTCGCTGCGCGTGGAGATGAAATGTGCGTCCGGGCGCGCTTCGTGCGCCGGACGCGGCAAGGACCAAGCGCGGCTCCTGCGACCAAGTACGGGAGCCGCTGAAAGAGCGGGCGCCGGAACCTCCGGACCCCGACCACATACCCAAAGAGGAGAACCAACATGAAAATCCGCTTCACGCCGACCGCGCTCGCCCTGATGGGCGTTTCCGTCGCGACGGCCGGCAGCGCGGCCGAACTCACGATGAAGCCCGGCGTCTACACGGCGACCGTGAACGGCCACAACGCCCCGATGACGGTCGAAGTCACCGTGTCGGAGCACAAGATTGAGAAGATCGACGCCTCGAAGAATCTGGAGACGATCGGCGTCGGCCGCAAGGCGATCGAAAAAATGAGCGCGAAGATCCTCGACATGCAGTCGATCGGGGTCGATGCGGTGACCGGCGCGACCGTGACGAGCTCCGCCATCTGGAGCGCCGTCAAGCAGTGTCTCGAACAGGCGGGGGCCGACATGAAGGCGGTCACCGCCAAGGTTGAAAAGCATCCTTCGGGTGAACGCACGATCGACGCCGACGTCGTGATCGTGGGCGGCGGCGGGGCCGGCCTCGTCGCGGCGGTGTCCGCGCACGAAGCGGGCGCGAAGAAGGTCGTCGTGCTCGAAAAGCTGGGGTACCTCGGCGGCTCGACCAACGTTTCGGAAGGCGCCTTGAACGCCGTCGACCCGGCGCGTCAGGGCAAGCAGGGCATCGAAGACTCCACGGCGAAGTTCTACGAGCAGACGCTGAAGGGCGGCCACGACAAGGGCGACCCCGAGCTCGTCAAGTACCTGACCGAAAACTCGCTCTCCAGCGTCGAATGGCTCGAAGCCCACGGCGTCAAGTTCAAGGACGAGATCGGCACCGCGACGGGCGCGCTCTGGCAGCGGAGCCACTATCCGGCGACGCCGTCGGGCAACACCTACATCCGCGCGTTGGAAGCCGTCATCGACAAGACGAACGGCGCGATCGAAGTGATCACCGACGCGGAAGTGAATGACCTGATCAAGGCTGAAGGCCGCATCGCGGGCGTCAAGGCCAAGCACTTCGGTGAGAAGCTCACGGTCTCGAGCGACGCCGTCGTGATCACGACGGGCGGCTTCGGCGCGAACGTGAAGCTCCGCCAGGAGGTGAACACCGGCGTCTGGAAGCACGTCGTCTTGGACAACAAGATCGGCACCACGAACATCAACAAGGCGGCCCAAGGCCAAGGGATGGACCTCGCGAAGAAGTACGGCGCGCAGCTCATCGGCTTGGACGACATCCAGCTCCATCCGTGCGGCACGCCCGGCACGGGTCTGATGGAAAACATCCGCACGTCCGGCCGCAACCGCATCTTCGTGAACGTCGACGGCGACCGCTTCGTGAACGAAGGCGCCGCGCGCGACGTCCTCGCGAACGCGATCATCAAGCAGCCGAAGGGCACGTATTGGATCGTCGTCAACAAGGTCCGCTATCCGGCCCGCGACTGGGTCGACGCCAACGGCGCGACGATCCGCGACATGGTGGCGCTGGGGAGCGTCGTTGAAGCCGACTCGCTTGACGACCTCGCCAAGAAGACCGGCATGGACGCCGGCAAGTTGAAGGCCAGCATCGACGGCTACAACAAGATCGTGAAGGACGGCGCGAAGGATCCGCTCGGGTTCGTCGCGAACAACAAGGCCGACACGACCCTGACCGAAGGCCCCTGGTACGCCTGCCAGAAGGTCGTGACCGTCCACCACACGATGGGCGGCATCAAGATCAACACCAAGGCTGAGGTGATCGGCACCGACGGCAAGGTGATCCCGGGTCTCTACGCCGCGGGCGAAGTCACGGGCGGGATTCACGGCTCGAACCGCTTG
>OGHV01001067.1_pt1 | contig 16489 bp, 2 predicted proteins | sample 1571551 | NCBI WGS metagenome assembly OGHV01 (sample SAMEA2581960, study PRJEB24529) | metagenome | biome: Human gut stool | place: China | collected 2011 | reverse complement strand
CTTATGAATGGAGATTCTCCATTTACTGAATACTTTGGAATTAATTCGTATGATGATAGCCAAGATAATTATATAACGGTAAATAATGGAAGTGATCAAGACGCTGTTGTTATATTAAAAAATATAACTAGTAAAAAGATAATTAGGAATGTATATATTAACAAACACACATCTTATGATATAAGAAATATTCCAGAAGGTATTTATGAGATGAAATGTGTTTATGGTAATGACTGGAATCCTAATTTATTATTCAATGGAATGAAGTTAGGAATGTTTCAATCAAATGTACATTACTCTTCACAAGCCAACTATAAAGACTATTTTAATATGTTTTCAGAGAGAACAGAAAATGGAATTTCTATTCCATACTATGAAGTAACTCTTCATAAAGTGTCTAATGGCAACATGAGAACAAAAAAAATTAACCAATCTGACTTTTTTGAAAAATAAATATGGAAGATTTTTTAAACAGCATGACAATCCTTTCATCGGCGATATTAGTCTATATTTTCAATCGAGATATTATTTTAAAAAAGATATTATGGAAAGAAAAATTCGAGCCTAGGAAACCTAATGGAAAAGGGAAAAACATCTATTTGTATGACGCAAGGATTTTAGGAGTAATTCTTGAAGGGATTAGATTCAGAGAATCAACAACACCATACGGCATATCAGAAGTAAGATACCGTTTTTTAATGTTCCTTGGTATTTTCTTAATTCCTATTGGATGTTATCGTGTTATAGAGAAAAAAACCATAAAAACCGGATATAAAGAATATACGACACAGTTTATGATACTAGGTACAGAATCATGGAATTTACTTGAAATTATATCCATATATATTTTTAGGTTAAGCACTTTGATAATATTCATATTCTCTATTATATCGATAGTAGCATTTATTGGCTTGATCAGTGAATATATTTAAAATGTAAAAAGATAGCGGGTGACACCAACGCCACCCGCCACTTTACCTATTCACCATTAGCTATCTCATTCATCATAGCTTTCAAATCGTATAACTCCATTTCCAATCTTTCATCATCTACCTTTTTCAAATACTCACCCATTGATTGATACAATTTGTTAAGATTATTAAACTCTACATATCCACGATATTCATCGCTCATCATAAGATCATTCAATTTTTTCTGATACTCTGCTATATCAAAACTATCGTTCTGTGGATTAGACAATTCTTTACGATATCCTCTCAATCTTTGTCCGATCTTATCCATTTCCTCCAAATTCTCATAATAAGCGTTATCTATGGCTTTCTTTTTCGTCCGCTCATCACCACTCTTTATAAGACGGTTCCCGACAGGGATATTCCTCCAGTCAAAATCACGACTACCCCAAGCGGTTTCAGCGGATTTGACCATCTGGGAACGTGTAGCCTCAATACCTCCGAAATAGCCGTCCAATATATGTTCTATAATGGCTGGGTTTAGGTTAACGGTACCCGTAGTGTATTTATCTCCTCCGGTCAGTTCATTGGCATATTTAGTCATTGCCAATATAGCGGGATCCACGCTCTTAAAAGCCTTTGTCCATTCCGGCATACCCTTGTTGAAGTCGTTATCCTTATATAAAGGCAAACCTGTCCAATCCTTGTTATCTCCGGCCTCAATCAATGGCTTTACCGAGCTTGGGACGAAAGCGGAGAATCCTCCACCTCCCTCCATCATGTCCAAAGGAAGAACCTGTGACATTTGCTCCGCTATCTTCATGGCCATCTTTTTATCGGTATACTTCTCCTTTCCGGAAACTATTCCAGAAGACATTTCTCCTAGTCCATATATAGCCCTTAACTCTATGGGCATAGGAATTGTAATCCAATTTCCTCCACCGTTACGGAAACAGATATTATTACGTCTCACGTATTCCGGAAGATCGTAGTAATCATCATCTTCATCATCCCAAAATGCGGCCGCGAGCATAGGCATGATCGTGCCAAGCAAATAGAAAGAGGATGCTAACCCCAAGAATTTCTTGGGATTATCTTTGGCCAACCTTCCGAAATTATACATACCTTGTACACCAGCGTTCCAAAACACATACATGGATCTTGACAATCCAGACGTGAAAGCGCTAGCGTTACCTATCTTGGTTTGCCCCTCAGTATTCAAGAATTTCGAACCCGCCCCTTTCTTATTGAAGTTTACGGATATCTCCTTAGCGTCATAAATGGATTTATCCATGCTTCGCCCCATTTCCCTAGAAGTAAGAAATGCGGCGAACCTAGCGCAATTCTCGACGCTCTTATTGAACAAGTCCATCCATTCACCTAGTATTTTCAAAGTCTTTCCGATAGATACCTTTTGCTTGGAGTATTGAAGTTCTTTTTGGATCGCCTTTTTCTTGGCTTCCACGTCTCTCAAATTGGTGTATCCGGTCTCTCCTCCTCTCATTACAAAATCATGATATGCCTTATTCAATGGATCGCTCATATCCAACGTACCGTTCTCATACCCCTTGACCAGACGATACATATTGATCGGGTTTACCATAGCGAAATTCTTATTGAACTTCCATGCGTATACAGGACTTTCCTTGACCCATACGGTAGTATTCGAATAAAGAGCGTCACGGAGGAAGTTACTTACCATGAAATTCGGGTTACGTGTCGTAAAGTTAGCCGCCAAGTTTCGATTCAGCCATCCGGCGTATCTCTCCACGGTACCGAACCATCCTTTCGTCTTATCCGGGTTTGTAAGCCCGTTCAACGCTTGAGCGGCCCTTGGGTTCCCGTTTATGGTAAGTAAGTATTCTTTGCCGGCTCTCTTTACGATCACTTGATGCTCCTTCAAGTCCTTTGGCAATATCTTGTAAGGTATCCCTATAGCATCCCTTGAACGTCTAACATTAGATCCTTTTTCATTGGATAGCTCCTCCATGCGTTTGTTGAAAGATTCCACGATAGACTCCACCTGTTCCGGATTGGCGTTAGATGGTATATCCGGGAAAACGGCGATCCACTCACCGGAAGCCTCGTCAAGACGAACCCACATTTCGCTTACGCTCACGAGATCCGTCTTATGGTTTTGTACCATTGTCAAAAACTTTTGCTTCATCAAGTTCCTATTCCCTTGCATGATTCCGCTCTCTGCCATATTAGCGATCGTCGCTATAGGATCGTCAGCCTTGCTCTTTCGCCCAACGACAGTCTTTATAGGGGCGTTGAACGTTTGGCTTTCGGATGTAAGATAAGCGTAAACCTCATCTGCCGTAGTCTCCTCCCATCCACGCAAAGGCACATAGAACTGATACATATCGCTGATCGAATCAAACGTATTTTGGCTCATAAGCCCGCTATCCCGTTGCTTTGCCAATATAGCGTCAGTGGCTCTTTTGACAGAGGCCGATAATTCCGATGTATCATATCTTGACTCGTAATCCAATACGTATCTCCTTGCTGAATCCGGATCATACCCCGTGTTATCCTCGTTAGGATACATGGACGTGAATCCGCTGAAATCATCAGAAAGATTAGCTCCGTATTCCTCGGCAAGCCTATCCATTTCTGATTGCTGCTCTTCCCAAGACCTACCGTTCTCACGTATCTCATTCCTTCTCCCGATATACTCGTCAAGCAGGGATTTATATGTTTCCGAGTTTTGTGACAACGCTCGTTTAACGGCCATTTCCCTGTTACGCTCAATACCATGCTTGGTTATAAGGTAATCCCTTATCTCATCAATGGTGGATCCCATCTTTTCCAATCGTGACATCGCTTTTAAGATAGGCTCGAAAGCCGCTTTCCTATAAGCGTTGAACTCAGCTTCATTAACAGAGGAAAGGGCATTCTCGGCCATATAAGCGTTCTCATAATCCAATATACGACTCCTCGTTGCCTTTGCCACGGCATCCTGCAATGTTTTAAGCCCTAGCATAGAATCCTGAAACGCCTCCTGAAATTGATAGGATGATGTAGATAGGGTACGCTCATATTGATCTTTGGCGGAACCTACCTGTTTCTCTACTACTTGGATATCATTATCAGCGAACAATACCGACTCATTCCATGCGTTCTCCCTAAAACGGATTGTTTTCTCTGCGAAAGTGAAATCATCCGTCTTTTCCCTTACGCTTTCTCCAACGCCTCTACCCTTGTTTTCAGATCCTGCACGTCCGATGACAGTCCGCTCACCGTCGATTCCATCCCGGACACTTCCGTTCCTATCGACCGTATCTCCTCCGTCAAGTTGGTCTCCATCGTTGTCAACTTGGCCATCAGTCTCCCTTCCATTTCGGTCAGTTGCGTTTTCAGTTCCGTCAATAGAGTTTTCAACTCCCCTTGGTTTGTCGATATGGTCTCGTTCACTTTCGTTTCCGTTCTCATCAACGCCCTCGATTGTCTCGAGTTCCCTTCCAGTACCTTTTGTTTCAGAAGGTTGTTTTCCTTTTTCAGGTTCAATATCTCTTTCGATTGATCCATTTTCGTTCAAATTTATATTGTTAAGACCTAATCTATTTCTCATCACGATATCCTCGGCCACATCCATCAAGTTTCCTTGCTCCAAGTTCTTATAGCTTCTCCAGAGGATATAACGAAGGTTATTATCCGATAACTTGAAATCAAGGCTAATACCGGCCTTTCTCAACATATCAAGAAAAGAGTCCTTGATCTTTTCCCATAACGAACGCTCGGCCTTGTTATCGAAACCACGTTCCGCTAATTCAGCGATGTATTCCTCTGTAGCCTCACGCAAGTTAAGAGGATTGCCTTTAGTCCGGTCAATGATATTTTTCCGGATATCCTCGTTGGCGTTCCGATACACGTTATCAAGGAAAGTATCGAAATCATCCCTGAATAGCTCACGTAACCCATGATGCCCTACCACCTCATGGAGGAAAGTCCTTTGAGCGTCACCTACGGACGTGGAATTAGGTGATACTATGACTATCTCCCCGGTAGAAGTATCATACCAGCCTTTGGAATCTCTCTTACGGGCCAACATATTCTCATCCGTATCGTTTATATCGTCCACGTCATGGATTACCCTGACAGGGGTATTAAGCTTGTTTGACCAATCGTTGATTGAGGATTCAATAGAACTTACATTATCCTGATTATTAGTTGTATCTACTCCCATGAATCGAAATCGAGTCTCTCCTTCCTCTTTTACCAACGTACCATCAACGTCAAGAGTTGATTCTAACTGAATATCCTCAGCTTTAGCTTTTTCAACTAATTGTCTCTGCAGATCATTAACCTCTGCCTGAGCCGCATTAAGTTCATCCTCTTTTCCCCACGGTTTCTTAACGGCTTCCTCTAATCCCGCTATCTTGTTTTCCTCTGCCTTTATTTTAGCGGCTATATCTGAGACGGATTTAGCGGGAATTCCCAACTGCCTGTCAATGCTAGCCATCAAACCCCTGCCGCCGCTAAAATCACGATTCTCAACCAGTTTTTCCTTACCTAAATATAAGCTATAGACCATCATACCTTCATTGAAATGCACGATTGCCTCGCCTTTTCCTCCATTGAGACTGATTTTCAGAGGAGGGGTGTTTCTGTCAAGCGTATATCTATCATAGTAATCATCAATAATGGGCGTAAGCTCATTCGATATACCATCGCTGAAAGTATTGCCTTTAACAGTCACGGACTCAACCCCATCAGGGAAGTTCTCTTTTACGATATTGGCGTTCCTTTCCATGATATCCTTCCGGCTGTTGTATTCTTGTATCCTAAGTTTGGAGTTAGATATAGAGTCACGCATGGAAGACTTACTGTTAAGATCGCTCCTCTTGGAGTTTTGCAGTTTCTTTAACTTGTTCTGTGCCACAAACAGCAGTTGGGCGGTCTTATCTCCGGATAACGTCGCCGCCATCTCACTAAAGGTCATTCCAGACGGATCACTATCGTCTTGCTCCTCCATGACACGAGACGATATATCGCCCTTCATCATCTGGTTGATGAAGTTTTGTTTTATACGAAGCCTGTCATAGGCGGTAGCGTCAAGGGTACCTTTAACCCCATATGTGACGATGTTCACCGGTTTATCCCATGTGGCGTATAAGTTTCCTTGTCGTAAGATACGACCGTTGCGTTGCTCAAAATCCATAGGCCTGATTGGAGCGTCAATATGATGCAGGGCGAATAGACGATCTTGCACGTTGACACCCACTCCCATTTTCTCAGTGCTTCCAATAAGAATGCGCACATCCCCATTACGGACCTTATCGAACAAGGCGTTTCTCCTTTCTCCCTCATAATTGCCAACGATAGCTATCTGATTAGACGGAATACCTCCCTTGGTAAGCTTTTCCTTTATATCGTTGTACAAATTAAACTGAGGAACAGATAAATCGACATCGAATAAATCCATTTTAGGAGTCTCAGAAGGGGATTGATAACTATCACAGAATATAAGTTGCGTGCCTTTGTCCTTATCGCTCTCCTTATATAATCTCAACACGTTATCGACCACCTTGTTTGTCTTGCTATCAGGATTGTCGGGAAATGTAGGATTAAGCAAGCGAAGGTCAATCGCAGCCTGTTTAGCCTTGCTGAACACGACCAAGGGTAGTGCGCTCTTATCCTTCTTCTCTTTTCCTGTCAATTTGTTATAATCCTCTAATTCCTTGATAAGGGTTTGCATGACATCCTCCAAGTCCTCGTTCTTCTCGACAATGACATTGGTCATCTTATTGTCTTTCAACTTAGGGATATTCTTGTCTTCCTTGAACTCCTTGACATCCTCTGTCAAGACAACGTCCGTATGGCTCCTGAACGCCTTTATAAGCTCCGGGACATTCGTATAGCTCTTGAACCTCTCGGCTATCTTAAAGTTACCGGTAGCGGTAAACTCCAATGACGGCTCAACCGTTCCAAAAGTGGTAGCGAACTCGTCAAAGCTATTGATATTATATGCGTCTAGGATATCGGGTGCCACGAAATTCATCATAGTCCAGACCTCTGCCATTGTATTAGTGATAGGGGTACCGGTTGCCAGAACCACGTTTCGACCACCATTATTCTCAGATATCCATTGGGCTTTTAGCAACATACTATTAGCTCTTTGTGACGCGCTCGTATCGATACCTTTAACGTTCGACATCTTGCTTGGAAACCCGATCTTCTTATAATTATGCGCCTCGTCAATGAACAAAGCGTCAACACCCATTTGCTCAAACGTCATGACGTTATCAGTCCGCCTGTCAAGAATACGCTCCGTCTTGGCCGTGATAGTCTCCGCAGTCTTTGCCTTGCCCTTTACGTTTTTCCCTTTCTTTATACCTTCCAGAGAATCACGCATACTTTTGGCCTCCCTTTTCAATCTCTCCTGTAAAGCCTTGTCTTCTATGCGATCGACAGCCTCCTCAAAATCATCTATACGCTTTTGGATATATGCCTTTTTCCTTTCCTCGCTATCCGGGATAAACGCCATGAATGACTGTGGGACAACGATAGCGTCAAAATCTCCGGTAGCTATAAGATTGAACAGCCTTGTCCTATTATCGGCGTTACGCTCCTCCTTTGTCGGAGATAGAATCTTAGCGGAAGGATACAGTTTATAAAAGTCACGGACGAAATCCTCTAGGGTAGCGTTTTGGACAACGATCATGGGTTTCTTCGCTATACCTAGCCGTCTCATTTCCATAGCGGACGTAATCATGGTAAAGGTCTTTCCCGTACCGACTTGGTGAGCGAGTAACGTGCTCTCGGATAGACAACGTTGCACCGCCTTGCTCTGGTGATCCCTGAGTGTTATATTCTTATTAGCGTTAGGATAATGCTCAAAAACCGGTTTGTCATACTTTTTTATTACATAGTTGTTATATTTATCATTATACACGTCCTCAATACGACCATGGAACATCGTTTTAGAATCAATATACTCCACGAACTTATCGGACATGTCGGATATTTTCTCGGCAACGGCCTGTGTCTCCTGCTCGTTTACGACCCTTCTCGTTTTCTGCTTACCGTCCTCATAATATTTAATCTCGTCATAAACCTTGGGTTTACGTTGGTTAAGAGCGGCCTTGAACACGTCTATAGCGTCCATTCTCTCAGTCTTGAATTGACCGGCTTTAGCGTAATCGGTTATGAACGCCCTCTTATCAAGAATATACTCACCGATCTCCGGGATAAAATTAGCGTTAGCGTAAGATATACCCAGTACATTATCAGCGAAATTATTTATAAACTCAGACGGGATCCATGTAGTCCCCAGTCGATAACTTATCTCACCATAGGGTATACGTTCTGGCTGTACGGCTTCCAAGTCATCCACGTTTTTTTGAAACTCCGGATGATCTTCCAAGGCCGCCCTAGCCTCGACCAACTTATCTTTTACGTTTCCAGAGAGATATTCGCTCTTATCTATTATATTGCCGGTAACAGGATCCCTATAAGCGATTCCCTTCTCTAGTATCTCGTTTGTCACGTTCACCTCATCCATACCCGTTATCTTCGAGATATAAGGTATATCAATATTACCTTTATATGACTTGCTTATATTGACGGCATCCAAGACATTATCCGCTTTTGTCGGTAGCTCGAATGGATAACTTACACGCTTATTCAAGATACCATCCGCTTTCGAGACTTCCCATACCATAGATTTTCCGGTCGTGGAAGGTACCCTTCTAACGGTCTCCAAAGAGAAGGGTAATCCATGCTCAACATCCTCGGCGAAAATATCGTCCAAAGCCTTGTTCCTGTTAAGTGTCCCATATTTGTACACGAAAGCATCATATACTTTGTTTAGCCTTTTCCTAGCGGGCTCGGGGTCTACACCCTTTGTTTGCTCATCATGGATAAGATCGTATAGATTTTTCTTTATATCATTGTAATCATTTACCGCATCCGCTATTTTCCGGGTCTTACCATTATGAACGAACGTAGGATTTGCCTTAATCGGTTTTAACGAGTCCCCATCTAAAACAAAGACATTGCCATTCTGGACGGTAATAGTACCATTTTTCAAAGTGGAGTCACCCGCAACCTCCGGCTCTTTAGTCTCTACAACACCTGATAGGATATTCTTTGGTAAGTTATCAATAGCGTTAAATAGCTCCTTGCTTAAATCGGCCCCGGGTTTGGCTTTCAATGTTTGGGACGCTCCACTATATAGGCCTCCGCTACCAGCGTCGTAAGCGGTCATCATATCACCTAACATCATATCGGGATGATTGGAGAAATACTCGTTCACCATGATAGGCTTGCTCCTTTTATCCCCGTCCTCCATATAAGTTCCTTCACCTATTTGCGTTGTAGTAGTGAACCCTATCCCATTCGAAGGTTCCCCATACTTTCTTTTACGGAATATAACGATGTCAGCCGTGACACTCGTGCCGGCCCCTTTCTGGAAAGCGTCATTAGGCAATCGGATAGCTCCGACCAGATCATAACCGTTTCCACTCACGTACTCACGGAACTTACTATCGGCCCCATCCATCGTAGCCGAGGACGTGACGAATACGCCGAGACCACCTTCTTTCAATTCCAGAAGCCCCTTTAGGATAAAATAATTATGGAGATTATAAGAGGAACCAAGTTTTTTCCTGAATTGCTTATCTAAAACCTTGTCATATGGAGCATTTTTCCCGAATGGGACGTTGGTGATAACTAAGTCTTTCGAGTTTGGAAAAAACGCTTTCTCATATCCCTGCACCTTTATATTAGCGTCAGGATATAAGGCCTTTGCCATACGACCGGACAAACTATCTATCTCGAACCCGCTTATACTTGAGTTTTCAGATATAGACCTAGGCATCATACCGATTATGTTACCTATACCCATAGCGGGTTCACTGATATTGCCACCCTTGAATCCAAGTTTCTCCGTTATTCCCCATAAGCTTTCCACGACCTCGGACGGGGTATAATGAGAGGTTGTCGTGGAACGGACGGCACTGTCGAACTCTTCTTTACTTAATAAGGATTTTAGTTTCTCGTAATAACGTAGATACTTATCATTCCAATTTCGGTCCTTAGTCCAATTGTTGTCACGCACGTTGTATTTGCCTTCGTTCAAGGCTTCGGCCAAACCTCCCCATCCAACGTACCTTGACATCTTGGCTTGTTGTTCCGGGGTAGGTTTTCCTTGGCCGTCCTCTACGTCTTTCAGCGTTTCTATCGCCTCAATATTGGCTTTTAGCTTGGATATATCACCGGAAGGAAGCTCAATACCTTTCTCCGGGAAGCTGAAATTGTTTTGATTCCTTACAACAGGCCGCTTGTCGCTGTCGCTGATAGGTATTCCTCGGCCTCGCTCCGTGTCAAGCACATCACTTCCATGCACGCCTCCACGGTCTCCTCCGCGTTCAGATCCTCGATCCTCTTCCCGTGCTTTTCTTCCCACGCCTTGATCCGCTCTTGAATTTCCTTGCTCATTGTCTTTAATATTATTAGGAGTGAATAAATCGTTACCATACAAAGGTAATGGTTTGTCCTTGTTGTCCGTTTGCTTTTTCCGGCTATTTTTTATTTTTTTCTTCGCGGCAATCGCTTGTCCGGCAATCTCAGTCTCTCTAACCACGGTCTCGGCGGCATCCATTATATCCGGGACAGGCTTGTCAAAATTAGCTACATCAAACGAACGGACATCCTCATAAGTGGTCATATCCTTATCCCATCCGTTCTCTCCTACTTCCGGCAAATCCCTCGCTCCATTGTAGAATGCTTTAAGATACGGTCGTATAGCGTCACCTAGATCATCGATCATTGCCTTTGAGTAATCAGAGAACTTACGCAATCCTTTCTCTATATGATAAACCGCCATTTCAGTACCTATCGCCAATATCTCAGGATCAACACCCATATTCATTTGACCGCCTAGTTTCCTGCGCATGCGCTCACGGAGTTCCGCATACCGTTCATCGGTAACAAGGCGGTTACCGCTAGGGGTAACGGTACGATCGCTCAATTTGGCTTTGCCCTTATCGTTGATATCACCAATAAGGTTTTCTACATTTACCTTTTGAGGCTCTACAACCCTGCGTGTGTCTTCAAGAGAAATAGGTTGCGCATCGCTTACGGCATCGGTATCGCCAAGAATGGTATCGGCCAACCGCCTTGCGCTTTCATCGCTACGCATCATGAAACCTCGCTGTTCCCTGTCATACCAACCCTTTTCAGCCTTGGCCAGCTCTTTGGCGGCACGTTGCTGTTCCTTCGATAATTCATTACCGAACTTCAATAACCGCATATCAAGAACTTTTCCTTTCTTGGTAGTATATTGGGAGGGAACAATGCTATAATTATCAGAATCATTATTTTTAGAAATATCGCTTTCCTCCTGTTTAATTCCCTTATACTCATAGAAGGGCTTTGTTTTGCGAGTCGAGGAATCAATCCATTTCTTGAACTCATCCAACGCTACCCCGGTAATGTTACCTAACCCTTGCCAACCGTCCTCATAGTTTGAGAAGTAAGCTGACCTAGCGTCTTCCAATGAAGGGAATCCCATCATAACCTTATGCTCATCGAATGAGCCATCAGTATTCACCTGATCCACGACATATACCATATCACTATTCATATCCGGACCTAGGAATACGTCTATATGATCACCATCCACACTTTCAGTACCTCGAATGTAACCGTAAGTGTTATTCATGACCTGCGACCACTCCTTTCCGCTAGCGTCCTTACCGGAACGGACGGAACCGGAGGGCTGCTCTATGGTGACATCGAAACCGTTTATCTTTATATGGCCTTTCTTGTAATTGCCGGCCTCTTTCTGCGCCTCGGTTGGATTGGTATCAACCTTTAGCTCCTCTTCGTGCAATCTCTTAGCCTCAACTATGCGCTCGGCGTAGTCCAATGGGTTCTCGTTCTTCTTTTGGGACGGGGGAACAAAAGGTTTATCCTTCTTGTTTGGGTCATATTCATAGAATACGTTCCCTTTTGCGTCACGGATTTGAAAAGAAACTCCTTCAATAAATTTAGCAGGAAGTATTCCCACAAGCGATTGTAACCTTTCCCGCTTGACCATTGAGGCAAACGCTAGTCTATCTACCGTCCTGCCGTTCCCCAAATCAATCGCCCTATATCTATTTTCATAAGGGAAACGTACATAAACAAAATAATTCCTCCCGTCGTTCGGAACGTTGTCAAGCCAGTTGTTACCAGTTGCGTTATTTTTAGAGGCTACTTCTCCAGATGCGCTTTCTTGTGTAACTCCATCCGTGCGATCAATGGCGGGACCAGCCGATTCTTTTCCCTCAACCTCTCCAGTTCCCCCGGTCTGATCAAGTTGTTCTCTTGGCAGTACCTCGCCGCCTCCCTCGCGTAAGCCATCGCCTCCGCTTTCGTCATTGCCTTCAATGTTTTCATTTTCTATCGGTTTATTTTGCGCTAAGATAGCGTCTATTTCATTTTGTTCGTCAATTATGGCCTGTATTTCATCCACGATTTGCGAATCAAGCTCGCCTCGCTCCTCATCAGTCAATTGTTTCTCCGAGAAATCACGTACCATGCTTTCCTCATACGCCTCGTATTCCTCCGGGGACATATGATAATTCTCCTCACACCACTCTGTGTAAGCGTTGTACTCGGCCTGTCTCTCACGCTCAGCGATCGCCTCACGGTTCCTCTTGACATAATCGATCAAGTCTCCACGTGTATGAGCGGAAGACAAGACCTCTATGATAGCGTCCCTTCCGGCGTTCGTATCGTTCTCATCGAAGAAGTTAGTTCCATTCTCCTTATCGGCAAGCTCCAATATCTCACCTGCCCTCTCTATATTAACACCGCCTTTCTCCGGAGAGGCGAACAATCCAAACATTCTTGCAGTCTCATTATTCCCGGCACCGGTCTCTTTCTTGTAACTGTCACGTGTCAATTTGATCGCCCCATTAGCCAGCATCATGGCCGCAAGCTCCTCTCCGCTCATAGGATCACCCATTACGGAGATATCCTTTGCTATGACATCACCCGGCTTCTTGCTGGCCTCCTTGATATCATCATCAAGATTAGCCCAGAAATCAGCCTCGACCTTGATCGCCTCATATTCTTGTCGGGCTTTTATCAATGCGGCCTCGGCCTTATCCTCTTTTCCGATAGGGGTGTCATCGTATGCCTCTTGCGCCTTTTCCAAGGCATCAGACGCTTTTTTAAGGCTTTCATCGAAAGACTTTCTCGTCACCTCGATCTTCCTTGGCATCTTATCGCCATATTTATCATGGAGGAAATCCAAGGTCATATCCGTACCAGACGATACGAAATCTGGCGTACCATCTTCTCGCATGACCATGGAGGGATTCTCTACATTGCTAGGTTGTGCTATCTGATCAATGGCACCTTCCGTCTCAATCTCACTCGTTGGCTGGTTGATCGCATCTTCCACGGGAGGTGCAGAGGTTATCTCGGCATCAGCACTTGCTACATTATCATCCTCTGGCGACACCACATTAACTTGTTGAGCGTCATATATGGCATCTTGAAGATCAAGAATCTCATTCTCTGTTATAGGCATTGCGGGGGAAGAGCCATTCTTGGCTGTCACCTGCCCGGTTTCTCTATCATAAGCCGCAGGTTGAGCGATCCAATCACCGTTCTCATCTTGTCCTTGAAGGATAAACGCATTATCCCCGTTCCATACGATCAACCCCGGCTTTGGTAATTGCGTCTTAGGATTATGATTCATGGTCATGTCAAGCTCGGACTGGCGGGTAGCCAATAATTGATCCTCATAGGTCCGTCTCATATGACCGGCATCTTGCTCTACTATATCGCTCAACCTTTTCACCGAGACCATCCGATCCTGTCCGTTATCGGAAATAACGGCCTTATCTCCCTCTATACTCCTAACGTACACAGGTCTTTCCACATTTCCCTCGCTAAGCGTAGCCGTGGTAACGATAGACTGACCATCAGGATTCGTGGTAACATAAGGAGTAATATTATTGGCAACGTAAGTTTCAACCTCATTGTCTATTTCCTCGCCTATACGATCCTGCAAACCGGATATCCTGAGATAATCAGCGTAGAAATCCTCGGCTAACGGACGGGCATCCGCATTAACCCCATCAAGAAGGCTCATCACTTGGGCCTCGCTAGCTCCATCATCCACATAGCTTTCTATCGTACTAACCAAACCCGGAACCATTTCAGATAGGGAAAGCCTTGTCTCTTCCATCTTTTTGCTCGCCGTCCGTATATCGCCCGGATCAGTCATATTGCGTCCTTGCTCCTCTGCCTCGGCAAACCTAGACTTAGTTAATAGAGGAGGAGTTTCAACGCCTTGATCTGTTACATTTGAATCGGTGATAGGCTGCTGAGCCTGTTTGCCTCCTGTTTTATCCGCTACGTATTGCGCACCTTTAGCCAACGCTCCGGCCCCAGTAAAATAAGCGCCGCCTCCCATACCATAGACAAAGCTCTGCAATACACCATCGGTCAAATCCCTTTCCGGATCCGCGCCTGTTATCTTATCCGTTATATTCTCCGCTAGCGTGGAAGATACCTCTTCGATACCTTCATTTACAGGCTCGAAAAACATACCGAATTTTTTATAGAACTCTTGCATCTTGCCCATTATGCCACGCTTGATAGCCTCTTGCGCCTTTTCCTTTCCTAACGTCTTGAATAAGGTTGACATCCAAGCCTTGGATACGCCTGCGCCCAGCATCTCAGACAAGGATTCTGCCGTACCAGTAAGAATAGCGTTAGATACCTTTGCGAACTCTCCCATGTTTGGGTTATTCTGATCAAGATCATCATATTTCTGGCTAGCCACTATTGACCCTATACCAGCGAGTCCGGCCGCTGGAGCTCCGGCCATTGTAGCGGCCATGGCCCCGATTGACATCGGAAGCGACTCTACGCCTTGCAAGGCTATATCGCCTATGGCACCCATATAATTCCCTTCTTTCCAAAGATCGGTGAAATCCTTGCCATTGTATCTGTTTGACCTTGCCCGGGAAAACTCCGCATCAGCCTTAAATCTATCTGAGATATCCTTGAATGCCCCGCCACGTGGGATCAATCCTCCAGTTGCGGATTCCAGTCCTTTGGACACCTTATCCAAGACCCCAAAGATACCGGCTCCAAGATCGGCTCCTCCTGCGTTAAGTTTCTGGATAGCGTCTCCTGCCCAAGTATTCATGAAAGAAGAGTCCTTCTCATACTCCGTAGGAGGTGGAGGAGTTGAGGTCTCAATCTTTCCTTTTTTACGCAAGGACTCAAAATTGTAATCAGGTGAGTTCGTCCACGGATTAACGTATTCCGATTGATCCTTCATAGGCACGTCAGCCTCTTGTCTTAAAGCGATAGGAGCAGGATTGACGCCTGATTGAGAAACGTAATCTTTCCTCTCTGCGGGCGAATACCCTAGGGCACTCTCGAATTTGGAGAAATCGCCTATCTCGGAGAAATAATCATCTTGTATCAAATAATCATAAACCATTCTCCTCTTTCCAGAGTCTTTCATCTTACCCTCAAAATTAGAGAAATCGCCAAGTCCCGTATATCCTTGGCTAATCATAGCATCATATAAATGTTTTACATTAGAATCCATGAATCCAGCTATATTTTTCGTTTGTATTTTCTGTTCCTCCTTCATCGTTTAAAGGGATATGTCTGCCCTTACTAGAAGAACCTCCCGATCCGATTACCTTATCAAACTCATTGTATAATTCCGGGAAATTCTGAATATTACTCATGACAATAGCGGCTTGTTTGGTCTTTTGGTCTCCACCTTCACCAAGCTGCCACGTTACATCCGATACGCTCTTGTTTTTATCTTTATTTTCCTCCGCATACTCCAACATCCTCTTATACATATAAGCGATAACCCCATCTTTATCCTTACCGGACAAAGTGAAACGTTTACCGTTTCTGCCGATGATGTCAATAGACTTATCCGCCCCAGAGCCATTAGCTTTAGCGGTACGATATTGTTCAAGACTACGGAGATTGGATTGCCTTATACCCAACTCTCTCTCTTTATATGCGGCATCCTGTTTCATCTTCCGCTCCTCCCTGTCATTCTTTATTGCGAATTGAGCGGCACTTTGCGCGATCTTGGCTTTTGCCAAATCATTTTGGGCTTTTCTCGCCTGATCCTGTCTATAAAGCTGCAATGCCCTTTGATAATTATTCGTGTCGTTTTGCCTTGCGGCTAGATACCCGGCCCCGTATCTTTGCCTGATAGCCTCCAACCTGTCAGAATAGGATTGTAGTTTAGGATCAGCTACGGTAGGTAGTTTCTGCGAAGGTGCCTCTCCCGCGAATGCCAAATTGGAGAAGGAAGACAACACATTGCCTAGATGCCCGATTCCAGTAGCTACGGAAGCGGCCCGTTTTCTTCTCTCCTCCTCCTCTTGGCTTATCGGCTTTTGAAAAAGCGTCTCATATAACCTTTGGTTCCATTGGTAATCATTAATTTGAGGCTCGACAACGCTCGCTTGCGGAGCGGTCTCATCCGTATTATCCACGGTTGGAGCTATAGGGTTCTGGCTTCCGGCAACCTCCGGCTCAACCAATGGCGTAGTGGACAATTCCCGCCTTTGAACGACCGGGGA
>OGHV01001054.1_pt1 | contig 16693 bp, 15 predicted proteins | sample 1571551 | NCBI WGS metagenome assembly OGHV01 (sample SAMEA2581960, study PRJEB24529) | metagenome | biome: Human gut stool | place: China | collected 2011 | reverse complement strand
CCCCGGATTACTTGGCACCGGAGTTTTTTCTTACCGGAATGTTATAGGTCTTTTCTGCAAGGTCGATCATGTAGTCGTAGGCGTCACGGGCCATGTTGGACTGCTTCAACTCTACTTCCAGGGACTTGATTTTACGCTCGAGCTCATGAATACGGTCATGAAGCTCCTGTTCCGTCTGACTTAGTTTCTTGCTCATAATGGGACTTGGTTTATCTTCAATCCCAAAGATACGAAGCCAGCGGCTAATTGTGGTGCGTTTCAGACCTTTTTCTCGTTCAAATTCACTGTGGTTCTGAGAAGAACACATATATTCTTCCAGATAAGACAGGCATTCTGCCTTTGAAAACTTTCGATTTTTACGCATGTTACTAAATAAATTGTGTCAACTTATTTAGTACACTACAGCACCCTGAGAGGGCATAAAACCGCTCGAAAGATTGTTTATGTCTTGAATAAACATTAATTTTGTCTCGGTGTATATAGACATGTGGCGTTTATCATTTCTGACTAAAAGAGTCTGGGAGTGGTAACGGCGAAGCATGCAAAATACTTATTATACTAAAACATCTCAAAAACAAAAAATGTAAAGAATAATCTGTATAGTTCTCATATAATAAGAAGCAGCCACTACACTCCTAAGTAAACATTTTGGTATAAAATAACATAAAGAATATTAAGTCTGAAAAAGTCTTCAAACAATTCCAGTTTATAGAATTATAATGGCAAATTTACTTACGAAAAGATAAACTGAAACCGGATGTTTTAAGAGAGCTGTAAGTTTAATGATATTTTTAAACTAAAAGGCTCTATATAAGTTCTCTTTATATCAAAATAACAACAAAAAACGCATTCTTTTTATATGTTTTGAATGATGATAAAAAGACACTAGAATGAATATTAACACTCAACAAGCGAATAACAAGCGGATAGCAAAAAATACATTATTATTATACTTTCGTATGATAATTATTATGGTAGTAACCCTCTTCACTAGCCGTATTGTACTCGATGCATTGGGGGAAACCAATTATGGTATTTATAATGTTGTTGGTGGTGTCGTTACAATGTTTTCTGTTCTTTCTAGTTCACTATCAGGAGCAATATCGCGCTTCATAACTTATGAGTTAGGAAAAAAGAATATAGAACATCTAAAACTGATATTTAGTACCTCTGTCAACATCCAAATTATAATGTCTATTATAATTTTTGTACTATGCGAAATCATTGGTGTTTGGTTTCTTAATGAAAAAATGAATATACCAAATGAACGGATGGAGGCGGCTAATTTCATTTTACATTGCTCAATAATGACCTTTGTTATTAACTTAATCAGTGTTCCTTACAATGCAACTATTATTGCTCATGAAAAGATGAGTGCTTTTGCGTATATCAGTATTTTAGAAGTATCACTTAAATTATTAGTTGCATATCTCATTTACCTATCTCCATTTGATAAGCTTAAAGTATACGCATTATTAATATTGTTAATATCCGCCATATTACGTTTAATATATGGTTTCTATTGTAAACACCATTTTGAAGAAGCCCACTACAATTTCAAATTATTAGATAAAAAAATCTTTAAGGAAATGTCTAGTTTTGCAGGATGGAATCTCTTTGGTAATACAGCCTATATGCTCAATACTCAAGGCATAAATATGCTTATCAATATTTTTTTCGGTGTAACTACAAACGCTGCTCGTGCTATTGCAATACAAGTAGATACAGCAGTACAGCAGTTTGTTAACAACTTTATGACAGCAATAAACCCACAAATCACAAAATCATATGCCAATGGAGATTCCGAATATATGTATAAATTAGTGTGTCGAGGTACAAAATTTTCTTTTTTTATCATGTACATTTTTATTGTTCCAATTGTATTAGAAGCTGAAACGATATTGAAAATTTGGTTAAACCAAGTACCCGCCGACACAACAATATTCATGCGATTAGTTGTAATATCATCACTCGCCTCATTAATAGGCAACTCCTTATATTGCGCCATTCAGGCCACAGGACATATCAAACGTTATCAAATAATAGTTACTTCAGTTGGATGCCTTGTCTTCCCATTCACTTGGATTGCATTTAAACTAGGAGCACCAGCTTATTCAACGTATATCATCTATGCAATACTCTATTTTTCACTAAATTTTATCCGCCTTTCAACTTTAAGGCGACTAATGAATTTTAATGTAAAATATTTCATCTATAAAGTTTTCGCAAAAATAGGTCTCTGTGCTATTCTGTGTTTCATTATGCCAGGAATGATTGCATACTTAATGCCTCCATCTATCGTTCGTTTCTTTATTGTTTGTTTTTCCAGCATATTATGGTCTGTCGGATGCATTTATTTTATAGGATTTGAAAAAGTAGAACAAGAGTTTTTCACAAAAAAAATAAGAGAGATAATTAAAAAGTTATAGTTCTATACAAAATAATTTTACATTATCTTTCAAATTGTAATACACTATACTTCTCATTCATACAAAAATAACTCTCATTATATTAAATAAAAACAAAAACAATGGCATACAGCATTAAACAAATTATCAAATTCATATTTGATAGAAGACCTGTTATAAATTTAAAATGTAATGTTATAACATTACAACCATCTATGTTATTAGCTAATAGATGTGCAATAATTACAGGTGGAACCAGTGGCATTGGATTAGCTATAGCTAAAGCCTATATAAAAGCAGGAGCTGTTGTTATTATTACAGGCAGGAATCAAGACAAACTCAATACTGTAAGTAATAATATTCGAAATGAATTAAACACATCCAACATATATCCTTTTTTATTGGACAATATGAATGTAAAATCTTTCGAAAGCACATTCGAGAGTTTATTAAACTTTACAAGCAAAAACAATCTACCCGCAATAGATATACTAGTAAATAATGCAGGTATTAATTGCCAAGGAATGCCGAATGCTATAGAAAGTGAATATGATAAAGTTATGGATACAAACCTCAAAGGAGCGTTTTTCTTATCACAACTATTCGGAAAGTATCTAATAAAAAACAATCTAAAAGGAAATATACTTAATATTTCATCAGCCTCCAGTATAAGACCTGCAGATTCAGCTTACATTCTTAGTAAATGGGGATTAAGAGGGTTAACTTTAGGACTAGCAAAATCCTTATCACAATATGGTATAACAGTTAATGGCATTGCACCAGGACCGACAGCGACTCCAATGATGCTAAAATCACATCAAGATAATTTTTATTTGGAACGCATACCTTTAGGAAGATATATTATGCCCGAAGAAATTGCAAATATGTCTGTTTTTTTAGTAAGCGAAATGGGAAGATCAATTATTGGAGACACTATATATATGACTGGTGGAGCCGGTAATATTACAGTTGATGATGTCAAATATTCATTTTAATAAGATATGTATACAGTACAAGAAAATGTAAGAGTCGTTATTTCTTTATTGAAAGATTATAACATAAAACATATTGTGATTAGCCCTGGAGGAACCAATATACCTATTACACAGGCAATACAACAAGATTCATTTTTTAAATGCTACTCAGTACCAGACGAAAGAAGTGCAATGTATTTTGCAATTGGTATTTACCTTCAAACAGGAAATATTGTTGCGACCTCATGTACAAGCGCACAAGCTACTAGAAACTATATACCAGGTTTGACTGAGGCGTTTTATAAACATGTACCAATTCTAGCAATAACGACGTCTAAACTTGAAAGATTTGAACATCAGGATTATATGCAAGCTCCGATTCAAGTATCACTACCAATAGATTCGGTAAAATCAAGTTATGACTTACCTCCAATAACAGATGAAAATACTAGAATACAATGCATCCATAATGCTCGGAAAGCAATACTAGACTTAAAACATCGTAAACCTGGCCCTGTCCAACTGAATGTACGTATTGTTGATGCACAACAAGGTCAATTCTGTAATACTGAATTACCTCATCTACGCATGATAAAAAGATATATGGCTTGGGAAGAATGGGATGACTTAAATTTAGAAAATAAAAAAATTCTAATCGTAATAGGAGAACACAGGCCTTTTACTTCTAAAGAAAAGCAAGCACTAGAAAAATTCTGCAAGTCACATAATACTGTAATTTACACAAATCACTGTTCAAATTATCATGGAGAATATGCTATACAGGGAAACCTTCTAATATCCTGTTGCAGTATACAAAATATTAAACCTGATATATTTATCACAATCGGAGGACAAACCGGTGACTACCCTATATATGGAGCTCTTAATAAGTTGTCGGAAGTCGAACACTGGAGAGTAAGTGAAGATGGTGAAATCATAGATACCTACAATAAACTTACTAAGGTGTTTGAGTGTCCTGATTATTATTTTTTTAACAGAATAGCAAAAGAGACTGAAGCCTCACATGAATATTTTGAATCCTGGAAATACTTATATAACCAACTTCAATATGACATTGACATACCATTCTCCAACCTATATGCAGCTCAATGTTTATATAAAAGTATTCCCGAAAATAGCATTATGAATTATGCCATCCTTAACAGCCTTAGATGCTGGTCATATTTTCCATTATCCCCTTCTATCCAAGGATATGCAAATATCGCAGCTTTCGGCATTGATGGTTGTAATTCAATGCTTATAGGCGAAAGCATGAATTGTAATGAATTATGTTTTATCATAACTGGAGATTTGGCTTTCTTCTATGACATGAATGCCCTTGGTATAAGACACATCAAAAACAATATAAGAATCCTTCTAATCAATAATTCAGGTGGAGCAGAATTTAAACTCATGACAAATAATTGGAATGAGAATATCAATGTTAATGATTACATTTCTGCAAATGGGCATAATGGTAATGCAAAAGGATGGGCTGAGAATTGCGGATTCAAATATTTACGAGCAACAAATAAAAATGAATTTGAATCATTAAAAGAAATCTTTATAAGTTCAAGTAATAAGCCTATTCTATTTGAATTATTTACAGATAGCAATAATGAAATTATCGCAATTAAGGATTTTCTCAAAGCAAATAAAATTACTTCAACAGAAGATAAAATTAAAAATGTTATATCCTCTATAATTGGGAAAGAGAATATAGGACACATAAAAAAAATACTTAAAAGATAGCTATAAGAACTATCAAACTATGAAAACTAATCAGATCTAATAATTTCAAATTAAATCTCAATTACTTTATGAATATTAGTTTATTAAAGAAAAAACTTAGACCTATAAAGCGATATATTATAGAATCAAAAGTCCGAATTGAAGCCCAAAGAAGTATAAATGAAATAAAATGTTCCAAGGCAAAAAAAAGAATTTTTTATCTTGGAGTAACAGAAAACAACAATATTGGCGATAATGCACAGTTCTATTGTATAAATCAATGGATAGAAAAACATTATCCAACATATGAGGTTTTTCGAATAAATGCAAGTATAATTACTGAAAGTAAAGCATTATGGCTAAAATTCTTTGTAAATAATTTTGATTATAAGAATGATTTTATAATATTCCAAAGTGGTTATAATACACAAGATCATGGGTATCACTTAGGAGACTGGTTTTTAGGAAATCATGAATTAATGCATAGATTAATCGCTGATAATTTGCCAGAAGCAAAAATATTAATGATGCCTCAAACCATCTTTTTTCAAAATGAGTCATACAAAAAAAGGACATCAGATAGTTATGACAAATGTAAAAATATGCTTTTTCTGGCAAGAGACGAATTCTCATACCAAATAGCCCAAAGGATGTTTCCTAACATAAAAGTTGGATTATATCCAGACATTGTGACAACACTCATAGGCAAGTTTAAATTTAAGAATGAAAGAAAAGGAATATTTTTATGCACTAGAAACGATACCGAAAAATTTTATACCGAATCAGAAATAGAAAATCTATGTAATAGACTTTCAAAACATTACCCAGTAAAAAGAGGTGATACTCAAAACAATGTCAGTGGTAAAAGTACAAGAAAAAGATTAGAATTCTATATTACTAATACAATTGAACAGCTATCTACATATAAAGTAGTGATTACCGATAGGTACCATGGCACTATTCTTTCACTTTGTGCAAATACCCCTGTCATAATTATAAAATCGAATGACCATAAAGTTACTACAGGAGCCAACTGGTTTAAAGGAATATATGATGATTATGTATATACAGCAAATGACCTTAATGATGCATATAATAAAGCCAAAGAAATATGTAATCATTTTACCCCTAGACCACTCACCCCATATTTTGAAGAAAATTACTATGATAAACTTCCATCATTATTTAATTTCTAAGAAATAACATGATTATTACTGATTTAGAATTTGGTTTAATATTAACTTTAATTTTTGCACTTTTCATAAAAGGACTTAAGAAAAAAGAAGAACCTGAAGTATTCTTTTCCCTTGATAAATCAATGTCGGTTGGTTTAAAAGGTATAAGTTGCATCCTTATTCTTATTGCGCATTTTTATAATATGTACCATTGGAATGACAATCATAGCATATCCTGGTTGCATTTTTCTAAAATATGCGGTAATTTTGGGGCTAATATAGCACTAGTAATTTTTATGTTTATTTCAGGATATGGATTATCAAAGTCTCATTATAAAAATGAAACTTTCATGAACTTTCTAAAAAAAAGAATATGGAAAGTATATTATCCACTATTAATTGTTTGCATAATAAGTATTATTTTATATTACTTGCTCCCATCTAGCCACTTATCAATTAATGAATTACAAAGCCATCGACTTTCTAGTGTTATATATAAGTGCCATTATTTACCCCTTTATTTTAAAGAAACTATTTTATTCACATTGGGTTATCTTGATTGGTACGTTTTATGCATAATAATATTCTATCTATTTTTTTGGTTTTCAAAGAGACTTATTCCACTAAAAAATGAATCAGATAGGTTCAAAAATAGTATTTTATTATTATCTATGCTAATATTATACTACATAATAATGCATAATTCCCTTGATGATAGTTTTGCACATTATTATAGATTTCCATGGGCATTCTTTGCAGGACACTATATTGCAACATATAACATTTATTCAACGAAAGAAAGATATGAAATAGGTATCATATTTGGCTTATTTACATTAGTGTCATTCCTCAATGAAAATTTAATACAAATAATCTCTTGGCTAATGGCTATAAGTATATTAACAATAGTATTTATTGTTAATAAAAAATATTACTTAGAAGGGAAATTCATACGGATATTAGGCAATATATCATACTATATTTATTTAACGCATGCAAGAATTGCTTTTGTAGTCATTTTGCTCATAGGATTAGACAGTTTATTCCTAGCCCTATTTATAACTATTATTATATCATATCTAATATACAACATTTTCAACAAATAATTATGAGAATACTTTGGTTTACAGGCAATGGAGCTATTTATTCAAATACCAATAAATATAATGGTGGAGGTTGGGTCGGTGCGCTAGCAAATGAACTCGTAAAATATTGCCCCAATATAGAACTTGGAATGGCTATACCATGGAAGTATAAATTTAAAGATGAAAAAGAGGGTGTTAAATTCTATGGAATTTCGCCCATAAAATTTGGGATAATTAACTACAAGCATAAACTAAACAAACAAATAGCGGAACTAAAAGAAATAGTTGAAGATTTCAAGCCGGACATTATACATGTTTTTGGCTCTGAACATAATGGAGGAATGGTATGTACAGTTACTGATATTCCCGTTGTACTTCACCTGCAAGGTGTATTAAATTATTTAGTTCATGGATGGATGCCTCAAAACTTATCATGGGAAAAATTTTTATTTTGGAACCCAAGGGAATGGACACGCAAAAAAGCAATAATTAGAAACTGTGAAACAGAGAAAAAAATTTTTAGTTCATGCCATTACTTCATGGGACGTACAAATATGGATTTTCGAATGAGTAGATTTCTATCGCCCAATAGCACATATTTTTATTGTAGCGAGATGTTGCGTCCACAAATTTACTACACAAATTTAATTTGGGAAAAACAGAAAAATAGAAAAAAGAAAAAAATTATAAGTATTATATCTTCTGCCATATACAAAGGAGGAGATATCATTTTAAGGACAGCACAAATCTTAAAAGAATATAGCAATTTAGATTTTGAGTGGAACGTATATGGGGTACATTCTATGAAAGACTGGGAAAGATTAACAAATATCAAATCTAGTTCCGTCAATGTAAACATAAAAGGAGTCCTAAATGCAACTTCCTTAATAGAAGCAATTATTGACTCTGATGTATTTGTCCACCCATCGTACATAGAAAATAGCCCCAACACAATATGTGAAGCACAACTGATTGGAATACCTGTAATAGCAAACGATACAGGGGGGATTCCTTCACTTATAAAACATAATGAAAATGGAATATTAGTCCCCACAAATGATATTTTTGCAACTGCAGAAAACATCCAAGTTTTAATAACGAACGATGAATTGGCCCAAAAGATAGGAAATAATGCAAGAGAAACTGCACTGCAAAGACACAACCCTGAACAGATTATAAACAATGTCTTAACTATTTATAGAAAAATATCAAATTAAATTATGGATATCGTAATGTGTGTAGCCTTAAAAGAATGTTTTTTTTTAAGAAAAAATATTCTTTTCATAAGAAAAAATATAAATCCAACTCATATTTGGATAATAACAAATAAAAGAAATTTCAAATACTTACCTAAAGAAAATGATATTACATTAATTGATGAAGATAAATTAATAGATGGACTCACTTTTCAAAAAGTGAAATCAATAATTGATAACCATTTGCACGTAAAAAATTACGGTTGGTATTTCCAACAATTCTTAAAATTAGGCTTCGCATTATCTTCATATGCAAAGGAAGAATATCTAGTGTGGGATTCAGATACAGTACCTTTCAACAAATTAAACTTCAAAAAAGGTGAATCAGATTTATTTTTACCCAAAACAGAACACAACGCACCTTATTTTGAGACAATTGATAAATTATTTGAAGCTCCAATAAAAGCCAATTATTCATTTATATCTGAGCATATGATATTTAGATGTTCTATTTTAAAAGAAATGCTAAATAAAATAGAGGGTAAACACATGAACAAAAAGCCATGGTATGAGCTATGTATTACAAGCGTTAAACCATATACTAAAAATGGATTTAGTGAATATGAAACTTATGGTACGTATTGTATAAATTATCATCCTCAATTATTATGCCCACGCACTCTTAGAACATTTAGAAGGTGTAGCAAACTATATAGCATTTTTGCATCTTCTAAAGAAATTCAAACTCTTGCTGAAGATTTAGATACTGGTTCTTTTGAAGTTTATGACTATCCTGTTGGCGGATTTCGAAAATACAAACAGATTATATATAATTACTTTTGTAAAATCGTAACCAAAAAAAGAATGATCATGAACTAAACATATCCAAGCTGTATTACTATGCTAACAATAAAAGTATCCAGGCTATTATCAATAATTATACTAATTCTGACTTTTATTTCTGTCAATCTTTGGTCTCCTTTTCCTTTAGGTAATTTATGGTCTACAACAATACTACAGATCTTTACATTGTATATTATCTCAAAATACAAACAAAATCTAATCACAAGAAATATAAGTCAAAATGCATATATAAAATGGTATCTTATTTGGGCAATCATCTGCATAGCTAGAGGTTTCATAATTGCTGAAAATTCTATTGAATATAAACAATTAGTAATAGGAAGTATAGCCGTATTAATGCCATTACTTTGCTGGCTTGGATATAATGCATACTACACTCAAAAAATACTTTCATTCTGGTATAAATATGCTATTATTTTCTTCATAATATTTTTCTACTGGATAGTAGGCTTTACACAATTTTATTTATCTCCTTTACTCATTTTATTTTGCTTTTTCCCTCTTTTTCCAAGTAAAAAAGCTTGGATTATTTTTTTTGTTGGCATTTTATACTGTGTTCTAGCAGGTGAAGGAAGAAGTCAATATCTAAAAGCTATACCTGCATTATTGATAGGTCTTACAATATATGTAAAAAAGACATATATATCACATAGATTAATAAAACTAGGACATTATATAGCCTATTTATGTACGTTAACTATATTCACTATTATATTACAAGGATTACTTCGAAACTATTCAGGACAAACTAATCCTGAAACAATAATAGAAGAGTACCGAGAAAACAGTACAGACACAAGAAGTCTAATCTATATTGATGTTATAGAATCTGCTATAAGCAATAATTATATTTGGCAAGGTAGAACTCCAGCTAGAGGTAATGACATTATATTCTCTGGGATTCTATTTAAGTGGGCTTATGGTGATGACTATACTTTTAACAAAGATGAAAGACATATCAATGAAGTTATGCATTTAAATACATTTACATGGTGTGGTTTAATCGGACTAATTCTTTTCAGTCTAATTTTCTTCAAAGCTAGTTATTTAGCTGTATATAAATCAAAAAATATCTACATAAGTTTGCTAGGTTGTTATGTTGCATTTCAATGGTCTTATGGATGGATTGAAAATGTACAACAACTTGACATATTAAATATCACACTTTGGATGATGGTTGGGATGTGTTATTCAACAGACTTCAGACAGATGGATAATAAAGAATTCAAAGAATGGATTCGAAAACTAATATAAAATATAATATAATGAACACCTTAACTTCACCATTAATTTCAATAATTGTAGCAACATACAATGCTTCTGCATGTATCACACAAGCCTTAGAAAGCATCATTAATCAATCATTCCAAAGTTGGGAGTGTATCGTACAAGATGGGGGGTCAAAAGATAATACACTATCTGTCTTACAAAAATATGCTTCGCTAGATAATAGAATTAAATATTATTCGGAACCAGATAAAGGCATTTTCGATGCCTTAAATAAAGGAATCCAAAAGGCTCAGGGGCAATGGATCTATGTTTTAGGAAGTGATGACATTCTTAATCCCAATGCATTCACACTGATTAATAATTACTTAAATGGAGAAAATGATATTGTATACGGAAAAATTGAAATAGTTTTTCCTAATAAATCAACCAAAATAGTATCTCCAAAAAATATAAGATCAATTCGCTATATGATGATTGCCAATCATCAATCTATCATAATGAAAAAAGCACTAATTGATAAACTAAATGGTTTTAATGATGCATATAAAATTTCTGCTGACTTTGATTTAGTTCAACGTGCATATCTTTTAAAATCTAAATTCTTAGAAGTAGATGTATGCTTTGCAAAATTTAGCTACACTGGAGTTTCTAGTCATTTCTCCTTTAAAAAACAAAGAGATCACTATTTGATATGCAAAAGGAATAAGGCTAATTCCTGTCCATTATTGTACCATCTTTTTGTTGAAGGCAAACATATACTTGGGTTTCTTCATAAAAAATATATTCAAAAAAGTATATAAATAAAATGAAAACAGCTCTTTCCATAATAGTCCCAATTTACAAAATTGAGGAAACCTTATTGAGAACTTGTATTAATAGTCTTCTAAAACAAACAGTCGACAATTTTGAAATAATTTTGATTAATGATGGTTCTCCTGATAATACTGAGAATATTTGTAATCAATATGCTATAGAAGATAATAGAATTAAAGTTATTCATCAAACAAACCAAGGTGTTTCTGCAGCTAGAAACGCTGGAATATCAATTGCAAATGGTGAATGGATTACATTTGTTGATCCCGATGATTGGGTAGAAGCCAATTTAGTTGAGTCCATCTTAAAATATTCAAACGACTCTAATCTTAATATCATATTTTATGATTACTTTCAGGAGTTTGCACATGCACAAAAAATTAAAAAGTTAAATATAGAAAGTGGACTGGTAAATAAAGAATGGATTAAACAAATAAAGTTAGCTCCTTTCAATAACTTAATAATAGATGGAAAGCTATATGAATATGAAACTAACGTAATATGGAACAAAGCATACAGATTATCATTTATAAAGAATCACAATTTACAATTTGATGTACAAGCACGTAAAGGACAAGATGTCATTTTTATTGCAGAATTATTACAATATATAGATAAAATATATTATATAAAATCACCACTTTATCATTATAGATATCTACAAAATTCTGTCACAAATAGATTTAATCCTAACGTAATGTTATATAATGAAATCGCATTCAAGCACTATGAAAGGATTATGAAAAAATTCCATTTATCATCCGAATATGAAGATGCATATCATACAAGAATTTTAACCAGGCTCTATTCAAGCATGAGGTTATATTATTTTCATAAAGAAAATCCACACACCTACAAAGAAACAGTCAAAGAAATAAATGCTTTATTAGACAAGTACCCATATAATAAAGCTATTCAGAAAGTACAGATAAATAATCTTCCTTTTCAACAACAAGTCTTTATCTATTTTTTAAAAAAACGTAAGTATTATATACTTAAACTTATGATTAAAGGACGTATATTTCTAAAAAATCTAATGGGTAACCGGCTAAAATAATAGAGTATGGAAAATAAGAGAAAAATATTAATGGTTTGCGAGGCGTTTGGAGGAGGAGTTTTTGCCTATGTATCACAATTATGCAATGATATGTGTAATCATTTTGACGTGTTTTTAGCATATGCATTACGCCCTCAAACACCTAAAGATTTCACTACTATATTAGATAAGCGTATTCATTTAATTGAAGTAAAAAATTTCGGTGGAAGCATATTTAATGTCAAAAAGGATATTCAAGTAATTAATGAATTACAAAAGATTGCCAATTCTATTAATCCAGAACTTATCCATTTACATTCTTCCGTAGCTGGAGGTATTGGAAGAATAGCCTTTGCTAGGTCCCAAGTACCTGTAGTATATACGCCTCATGGATATGCACATATTCTGATGGGAAAAGGTGGAATGAAACTAGAAATGTACAAATGGATGGAATATATATTAGGTAAAACTAATTGCATCACATTAACATGCTGCAAAAGTGAAGATGAAGTTGCAAAGACTTTGACTAAACGCACTGCTTACATAGAAACGGGAGTAAATCTTGAAGAATTATCGGCACAACTGGATTCCATCCACCCCATTAAAGATAAAAAATTCACAGTATACACATTAGGACGAACTTGTGTCCAAAAACAACCTGAATTATTCAATGAAATAGCCCAATTAGTTCCTGAAGCCCGTTTTGTTTGGATTGGTGGTGGAGAATTAGACCATCTACTAACGGCACCTAATTTGGAATTAACAGGATGGAAACCGCGACATGAAGCATTAGCTATGGGAAAAGGAGCTGATGTATTTATACTCTGTTCATTGGGGGAAGCCATCGCCATGAGTCTTATAGAAAATATGTATATGGGCAAATTAATACTTGTTAGTAATGTAATGGGTAATAAAAGTGTTATTCAGAATGGAAAAAATGGTTATGTTTGTGACACAGCCAAAGATTATGCAGATAGAATAAAAGAAGCAATAAAAAATTATCCTAAAGAAATATGTGAGCAAGCTATAAAAGATGTGCGTACGATATACAATACTCATGTTATGGCCAATAAATATGTCAAGTTCTACAACAATGCCATTGCTGGACAATATAAATAACCATTATTCACAAATATATTATCATGCAACACTATGACTACCTTATCGTAGGTGCAGGGCTTTTCGGCTCTGTATTCGCTTACAAAGCAAAGCAACAAGGTAAAAAATGCCTGGTTATCGATCGCCGTCCTCATTTAGGAGGAAACATCTATTGTGAAAAGATGGAAGGTATCAATGTTCATAAATATGGTGCCCATATCTTCCATACATCAAATAAAACAGTTTGGGATTTTGTAAACTCTATTGTAGAATTTAATCGCTATACGAACTCCCCAGTAGCAAACTATAAAGGTAAGCTGTACAACCTACCCTTTAACATGAACACGTTCTATCAAATGTGGGGCGTAACGACTCCTGCCGAAGCAATAGCTAAAATAGAAGAACAAAAGGCTGAAGCTGTGGCACGCATGAAGGAACAAGGAGTGACTGAACCACGTAACCTGGAAGAACAGGCGCAACTGCTTATTGGAAAAGATATTTACGAAGCCTTGATAAAAGGTTATACTGAAAAACAATGGGGACGTAAATGTACAGAATTACCAGCTTTTATCATCAAGCGTCTGCCTGTGCGTCTGGTCTTTGATAACAATTATTTCAACGACAAGTATCAGGGTATTCCTATTGGTGGATATAATGTTTTGATAGAGCGTCTGTTAGAAGGAGTAGAAACTCGCCTGAATTGTGACTTTTTTGCCAACCGTGAAGAGTTTTCGGCACTGGCTGACAAGATTGTGTTTACAGGAGCCATTGACGAATTTTACAATTATCAGTTTGGCAAATTAGAATATCGTACCGTAAACTTTGAAACTGAAGTCTTGGACATGCCTAACTATCAAGGCAATGCAGTAGTGAATTATACTGAAAAAGAAGTGCCCTACACACGTGTCATCGAGCACAAACATTTTGAAATGTTTGGTACAGAAGTAGAAGCTTGCCAAAAAACGGTTATCTCAAAAGAATACAGTTCAGAATGGACTGAAGGTAGTGAACCCTACTATCCAGTAAATGATAAAAAAAATAATTCTTTATATTTGAAAAACAAGGAACTGGCAGATCAAGAAACAAATATTATATTTGGCGGCCGATTGGCTGAATATAAATATTATGATATGCATCATATAGTGGAAAAAGCATTAAATTATTTTCTATGAATAGCTCTGAGAATTTGAATATCGCTGTAGCCGGAACAGGCTATGTTGGCTTATCCATCGCTACCCTACTCGCACAGCACCACCAAGTTGTGGCAGTAGACGTGATTCCTGAAAAGGTAGAGAAAATCAACAATCATATCAGCCCGATTCAGGATGAGTACATCGAAAAGTATCTGGCAGAAAAAGAACTGAACCTGACAGCTACGCTGGATGGGGCTTCGGCTTATAAAAGCGCTGACTTCGTAGTCATTGCAGCTCCTACGAACTATGATCCGGTAAAGAATTACTTCGACACGAGCCATGTGGAGGAGGTGATTGACTTGGTGCTGGAAGTAAATCCGGATGCCGTAATGGTAATCAAGAGTACCATTCCGGTGGGTTATTGCCGCAGCCTGTATGTGAAGTATGCTGAAAAGTTCCGTAATACTCCTGCTCTGGCTGGCAAGAAGTTTAATCTGCTATTCTCTCCAGAATTTTTGCGTGAAAGCAAGGCGCTGTACGACAACCTCTACCCCAGCCGTATCATCGTAGGCTTCCCGAAGTTTATTGACGGACGGGATGAAGAGAATGAAGCTATCAAAGCTATTGCTGGAGAACATCTGGAGGAAAAAGCAAAAGAATTTGCCGCTTTGCTACAGGAAGGTGCCATCAAAGAAAATATCGATACACTATTCATGGGCCTGAAAGAAGCAGAAGCAGTAAAACTATTTGCCAATACTTATCTGGCTTTACGCGTGAGCTACTTCAATGAACTGGATACGTATGCAGAAGTGAAAGGATTGGACACACAAGCTATCATCCAAGGTATCTGTTTAGACCCACGTATCGGTACACATTACAATAATCCTTCGTTCGGATATGGTGGTTACTGTCTGCCGAAGGATACCAAACAGCTTTTGGCGAACTATCAGGATGTACCGGAAAACTTAATTCAGGCAATTGTAGAAAGTAACCGTACACGTAAAGATTTCATCGCCGACCAGGTGCTGAAGAAAGCCGGATATTATGATTATTACAATCGTGGAGACTTCAGCCCAGAAGCTGAAAAGCAATGTGTGATTGGTGTGTACCGCCTGACCATGAAATCGAACAGTGACAATTTCCGTCAAAGTTCTATTCAGGGTGTAATGAAACGTATCAAAGCAAAAGGTGCCACGGTAATCATCTATGAACCAACATTGGAAAATGGTACTACATTCTTCGGTTCAAAAGTAGTAAACAATCTGGAGGAATTCAAAGCTACCAGCAATGCCATTATCGCCAACCGTTACGATGCGTGTCTGGATGATGTGAAAGATAAAGTATATACTCGCGATATTTTCAGAAGAGACTAACATACAGTTAATAGTTGAAAAGTAGAAGAAAAATGCCTACATTCAAACGCAACATACTGATTACAGGCGGTGCCGGATTTATTGGCAGCCACGTGGTGCGCCTGTTCGTGAACAAGTATCCGGAGTACCGTATCATCAACCTGGACAAGCTGACGTATGCGGGTAACCTGGCGAACCTGAAGGACATTGAGAACCAGCCGAACTATGTGTTCATAAAGGCGGACATCTGCGACTATGAGAAGATGCAGGAGCTGATGGAGATGTATCACGTGGACGGCATCATTCACCTGGCGGCGGAGAGTCACGTGGACCGCAGCATCAAGGATCCGTTTACCTTTGCACGCACCAACGTGATGGGTACGCTGTCGCTGCTGCAGGCGGCTAAGGTGTACTGGGAAGGTCTGCCGGAGAAGTATGAGGGCAAACGTTTCTATCATATCTCTACCGACGATGTGTACGGGGCACTGGAAATGACGCATCCGGAAGGTATCGAGCCGCCGTTTACTACCACGGCTTCGTCGGCGGAACATCACCTGGCGTACGGAAAGGATTTCTTCTACGAGGATACGAAGTATAA
>OGHV01001044.1_pt1 | contig 16799 bp, 14 predicted proteins | sample 1571551 | NCBI WGS metagenome assembly OGHV01 (sample SAMEA2581960, study PRJEB24529) | metagenome | biome: Human gut stool | place: China | collected 2011 | reverse complement strand
GTTGCTCAGGTACTTAAAAAAAATATTTTATAATAGTGTTGCGGAATTAAGGTTAAAAATGTTGCATAATGGATATGCACAAGTTAGATGAATCATTATGTCTGGGTCTTCTTTTTTTAAATTCAGGTATTTTATGCTGAAATTATATATTTTTGAACCGTTAGTAATAGATCTGTATTTATTGTCATTGTTATTTTTGATGTCTTCTATATTTGTTTTTAAAAGAGTTGTAACATGATTCCAATCATTACAATGGAGTTCGTTCGTCGGGAAATATATATGGTTGAAAACATACTCTATGTCTGCAGAAACTTTGTCGCTTTTTGTTCTTGTATTATTGGGAGAACGCATATCAAGAGTTAAATCGATTTTCCCGTCGTATAATTTGTCTATGGGGAATCCTTTTATGTGATTCTCTAGAGTTTCTAGGCTTTCGTTGTTAGAAGCGATTTCTGCGTATAATCCTTTAACTTCTAACTCCATACCTAAAGTGCATTCTTTCGTGTTGTTCATATTCCGTATGTTTTTAATAAATGTTTTTTTTGTTTGACCTTTAAGCTTTTAATGCTTTAGACTGAATGTCTACGGCAAATATATGCGTACGGAAAGGTTTGAGAATATTCGTTTTGTGAACGACGATAATATTTTCTGAAAGTCCTAAAAATCATGTTATGTTGTAAACAGGGAAGGTTGCATTTCTTGGATGTCTATATATGATAATGTTCGTTATCTGCATTCTTATGTTCTTTTGTTCTTATGTCTGAATAAAAAAGTAATCATGTTGTGCCACCATGTTGTCATTCCTGGCAGGGATCAGGAATCTTATGATAATGGTCTGTAGGATGTGTTTTGTTTTATCGCAGGCCTTGTGCTGTTTTTGAGACAAGATCCCTGGTCCTCGCCAGGGATGACGGCGTTGTTGGCACTTGTGGTGTTTTGTGGATGCTTACTGTATTTTTAAACAGAAGAACATAAGAACAAAAGTATGCATTGAAGAATTTAATATCCATTCAAATGGATTTGATGTTTATTCCAATTCTTCAATGCTGTGCACCTTTGGTGCTCAGTCTACTACCTTTTTTGTTGTATAAGAACAGAAGAATTGTATGTTTTTCTCTTCTTATAAGTAAGTAAGAATGTGTTTTATAAGGTAAATACAAGCTTGGCTTGTTTAATGGACATTAGTAGGTGGCAGGCAGGAGCTTGCTTGTGTATGCACTGAATAATGTTTGTTACCTGCATTCTTATGTTCTTTTGTTCTTATGTCTTTTTATTGTTGCATCCTGCATTCGTGAAGTTTAGATCCCTGGTCTTGGCCAGGGATGACGTTGTTGACGCTTGTGGTGTTTTGTGGGTGCTTACTTGTTTTTAGACAGAAGAACATAAGAACAAAAGATTTCTATTGATTCTTGAGTGTTCTTGCAAATGAATTTGCGAACATTCCTTAATCAATGTTTTGCACCTGCGGTGTTGAGTCTACGACTTTCTTTTGTTGGAAAGAACAGAAGGTTATTTCTTTTGTTTCTTTAAGAATGTTGTGCTTGGCACTTACAAATTTGTTTGTATGATGAATGTTTGGCAGAAATGACATGAGCTTGTTCATGTGAGAGCTGTCGAATGTTCATCATTATGCATTCTTATGTTCTTTTGTTCTTATGTCTGAATAAAAAGACAATCATGCAACGTCACCATGTTGTCATTCCTGGACATGACCAGGGATGATGGTGTAGTTGGCATTGTGCAGATGAGGGCTTGGTTGGGGATTAGTTTTTATCTGAATTGCCTAGTGTTGCTATGTTATTAATTGTCTGGTGTGTGAACTTTTTGTGGTGGTTTGTTGTTGGTATGGTTGAGTTTTTGTATTTTGTGGGGGCTTTTAGAGGTTGGTTCCTTTGAAAGGCCTTTTTAATATCTATATTATGGGAAATATATTTTCGTTTTTGAGTTCTTTGTTTGGACGTGGCGGCAAGGTGACTGTGGATAACAGTACTGTGCGGTCGCTGGATCTGGAACGTTTCATGGGCCGGTGGTATGAGCTGGCCAGATATGATCATAGTTTTGAACGGGGCATGTCGCATGTGTCTGCAATGTATATGATGACGGACAGCGGCAAGGTGCTTTTGGTTAATGAGGGTGTAAGGAACGGCAAGAAACGTAGTATACGTGGACGGGCGAAACAGTCTGATGCTTCGCAACCGGGAAAGCTGAAGGTGACGTTTTTCTTGTGGTTCTATTCTGATTATTATGTGATGGATATTGATCCTGATTATAGGTATGCGCTGGTTGGAAGCAGTTCGGATAAGTATCTCTGGATCCTGAGTCGTGAGAGGACGATTACGGATGTGGTCAAAGAGGAACTGCTGAGCAAGCTGCGTGCCCGCGGGTATGATACGGATAAGCTTATCTTTGTTGATCAGGGGCTGGTGTCGGATTTGTAGCGCAAAGCGGCTTTGCGCTAGGTAATAGCCTTGTGGGTGTTTATGATATTTTAAGACAGAAGAACATAAGAACAAAAGGATTCATTTAAGGGGTGGATGTACATTCGAGCGAGCTTGATGTTCATCTGCTCCTTAAATGTTTGCACCTGCGGTGCTATGTCTGCGACTCTTTTGTTATGAAGAACAGAAGGGGGATGTTATTGCTGTTGTTGCTGTGGCGTTATTCCTGGTTGGGACCAGAAATCTAATGTTGCGCTGTGTTCTCGCTGACATTGTACCGTCATTGAGATGAGATCCCTGGTCCTAGCCAGGGATGACGGTGTCGTTGGCACTTGTGGTGTTTTGTGGATGCTTACTGTATTTTAAGACAGAAGAACATAAGAACAAAAGATTCATTTAAGGGGCAGATGTACATTCAAGCGAGCTTGATGTTCATTTGTCCCTTAAATGTTTGTACCTGCGGTGCTATGTCTGCGACTCTTTTGTTTGATAAGAACAGAGGGGTTATGTTATTGCTGTTTTGCTATAGCGTCATTCCTGGCTGGGACCAGGAATCTTATATCTGGATTTGCACTGTGTTCTCGCTGACATTGTGCTGTCGTTGAGATGAGATCCCTGGTCCTGGCCAGGGATGACGGTGTCGTTGGCGCTTGTGGTATTTAGTGAGTGTTTACTTGTTTTTAGACAGAAGAACATAAGAACAAAAGGATTCATTTAAGGGGCGGATGTACATTCAAGCGAGCTTGATGTTCATTTGCTCCTTAAATGTTTGCACTTGCGGTGCTGTGTCTATGACTGCTTTTGTTATGAAGAACAGAAGTGGGGATGTTATTGCAGTGGTTGCTATAGTGTTATTACTGGCAGGGACCAGGATTCTGGTGGTGATGGTTAGTAGAATGTACTCTTTGTATCGTCAGCATTTGTGCTTACGTTGAAATAAGGTCCCTGGTCCTGGCCAGGGATGACGGCGTCGGGGCACCTGTAGTGTTTAGTGGGGGATGGATTGAACAAAATGATGGTTTTGTGGGTTCATGATTTTAGTACCTCGGGCTTGTTGCCTGTACGGTAGGATTATTGATGATATAATAAATATAGGTTATGAGGTTTGGACGATATTTTTTCTTGTTGGCTTTGTTGTTTGCGGTTGCTGATGTTTGTTGTGCTGCTCGTTGGAAAGCCAAGCATGTTGTGATGATTGGGCTAGATGGTTGGGGCGCTTATAGTGTAGCTGAGGCTGATATGCCTAATGTGAAGAAGCTTATGGAGGAGGGCTCTTATACGTTGAAGAAGAGGTCGGTGCTTCCTTCTTCAAGTGCTGTCAACTGGGCTTCAATGTATATGGGAGCCGGACCTGAATTGCATGGATACACGGAGTGGGGGTCGAAGACTCCTGAGTTGCCGTCACGTGTTGTCAATGAGAATGGTATTTTCCCGACGGTGTTCAGCCTGTTGCGTGAGTCTGCACCTGACGCTGAGATTGGGAATATATGTGAGTGGGACGGTATCCGTTATGTGGTGGATACCACTGCGCTAAGTTTTGATCGTCATATAACGGAGAAACCGCAGGGGCCGGCAACGACGAGGTGTGCGGTGGATTATATAAAGAGGGCTCATCCTGCTTTGGTGAATATTGTTTATGACGAACCTGATCATACCGGGCATGCTGTGGGGCATGATACTCCTGAGTACTACAAGAAGTTGAAAGAGCTTGATGGGTATATTGGTGAGATTGTGCAGGCTGTCAAGGATGCTGGAATGTTTGACGAGACAATATTTATTGTTACTGCGGATCATGGTGGAATCAAGAAGGATCATGGCGGTAAGACTATGCAGGAGATGGAGACGGCGTTCATAATATGCGGCAAGGGCGTTAAGAAAGGGTATGAGTTTGAGGAGAGTATGATGCAGTTTGACTGCGCGTCTACAGTTGCATATATCTTCGGGTTGAAACAGCCTCAGGTGTGGATTGGACGTCCGATGAGGCAGGTGTTTACTAGGTAAACGCGCTTTGCGCTAGGTAATAGCCTTGTGGGTGTTTATGATATTTTAAGACAGAAGAACATAAGAACAAAAGGATTCATTTAAGGGGTGGATGTACATTCGAGCGAGCTTGATGTTCATCTGCTCCTTAAATGTTTGCACCTGCGGTGCTATGTCTGCGACTCTTTTGTTATGAAGAACAGAAGGGGGATGTTATTGCTGTTGTTGCTGTGGCGTTATTCCTGGTTGGGACCAGAAATCTAATGTTGCGCTGTGTTCTCGCTGACATTGTACCGTCATTGAGATGAGATCCCTGGTCCTAGCCAGGGATGACGGTGTCGTTGGCACTTGTGGTGTTTTGTGGATGCTTACTGTATTTTAAGACAGAAGAACATAAGAACAAAAGATTCATTTAAGGGGCAGATGTACATTCAAGCGAGCTTGATGTTCATTTGTCCCTTAAATGTTTGTACCTGCGGTGCTATGTCTGCGACTCTTTTGTTTGATAAGAACAGAGGGGTTATGTTATTGCTGTTTTGCTATAGCGTCATTCCTGGCTGGGACCAGGAATCTTATATCTGGATTTGCACTGTGTTCTCGCTGACATTGTGCTGTCATAGAGATGAGATCCCTGGTCCTAGCCAGGGATGACGGTGTCGGGGGCATGTGTGCAAAACGAGTTTTGCAAGTTAAAATGCAAGCTTGCTCGCTAGGTAAAACATGAAGCTTGGCTTCATTAGTTAAAACGCACTTCGTGCTAGTTAAAACGCTTCGCTAGCTAATAGCTCTTACCTGCAATGCTTGCAGTGTCATTTACCTGCATCGTAAGCGATGTTTTTACCTGCACTGCTTGCATTGTCGTTTATCTGCATCGTTTGCGATGTTTTTACTTGCAACGCCACGTGTTGCTGTCGTTTCGGGCTTTTGTGCCGTCGTTTTTGTGGCTGTTTGGCAATATTTTACTACCTTTGCGGCGATTTAATAACCCGAGTGCTTGATAAACCTCGTAAAAAACAAGATTTTATGAAACAAAAAACTGTTTCAGTATCCTTCATGCTGATGGGGATACTGTTCTGTGTTTGCCTTATCTGTGCAAACCTTTTAGCTATCAAACAAATTGAGTTCGGACCTGTAAACATCACAGGCGGTATTCTGGTTTTCCCTATTTCGTACATCATCAATGACTGCATTGCTGAGGTCTGGGGATTCCGCAAGGCCAGACTGATTATCTGGACCGGTTTTGTCATGAATTTCATGTTCGTGGCTTTCGGTGCTCTTGCCGATTGGATTCCGGGTGCTTCGTACTGGACGCTGGATGACGGTTTCCATGCCATCTTCGGACTGGCTCCGCGTGTGGCTTTCGCTTCGTTCATGGCTTTCCTGGCCGGTTCGTTCCTGAATGCGTATGTGATGTCGAAGATGAAGATTGCCAGCAATGGACGCCATTTCTCGGCTCGTGCCATCCTGTCGACCGTGGCCGGTGAGTTTGCCGACTCAATCATTTTCTTCCCGATAGCTCTCGGCGGTATGGTTCCGGTAGATAATCTGCTGCTTATGATTGTGTCGCAGGCTGTGCTCAAGACATTGTATGAGATTATCGTACTTCCTTTGACAATCCGTGTGGTGAATTTTGTCAAGATGTACGAGAATGAGGATGCCTACGATACTAATATTTCTTACAGCATCTTCAGAGTGAGCGATATCGGATAAAACTAGGAGACTGCATTTATGAAATCAATTGACAAGAACAAGGTTCTGGTTGTCTTCAGTGGCGGTCAGGACAGTACGACATGCCTGTTTTGGGCAAAGAGAAATTTCAGTGAGGTCTATGCCTTGAGTTTCATCTACGGACAGAAGCATGCCAATGAGGTAGAGCTGGCACGTTCGATAGCTGAAGAGGCCGGTGTGAAGTGGGACGTGATGGACGTCAGTTTCATCAGCAGTCTGAGCACAGGATGTTCGCTCACTGACAGTTCCATAACGATGGATCAGGAGCGTCCTGAGGGAGGAGTACCAAATACGTTTGTTCCAGGACGCAACATGTTCTTCCTAAGCATCGCGGCCGTATATGCGCGTGAGCACGGCATCAGCCACATCGTTACAGGTGTGAGCCAGACAGATTTTTCCGGATATCCGGACTGCAGGGATGCTTTCATCAAGTCACTCAATGTGACGCTCAATCTGGCAATGGATGAACAGTTCGTGATACACACTCCGCTGATGTGGATTGACAAGTGCGAGACATGGGCACTGGCCGACGAGCTCGGTGTGCTCGACTTGATAAGGGAAAAGACACTTACCTGCTACAACGGTGTGCAAGGCGACGGATGCGGACACTGTCCTGCATGCAAGCTCAGACGTGAAGGGCTGGACAAGTATCTTGCCATAAAGGCCGCCGGAGGAAAGGTGAACCTTCATCATGTGCTTGACAAATAAATTACCGATACACATTATTATATATAATATATTATGGGAGAAAGAGACAACGAGGGACTCAAGTCGCTCGGAAAGAAAACCGAATACAGACAGGACTACGCACCCGAGGTGCTGGAAACATTCATGAACAAGCATCCGGAGAACGATTACTGGGTGAGGTTCAACTGTCCTGAGTTCACAAGTCTGTGTCCTATCACAGGACAGCCGGATTTTGCAGAAATCAGAATCGAGTATCTGCCGGGAGAGAAGATGGTGGAATCGAAGAGTCTGAAGCTCTACCTCTTCAGTTTCCGCAACCACGGCGATTTCCATGAGGACTGCGTCAACAAAATCATGAAGGACCTTGTGAAACTTATGGATCCTAAATATATCGAGGTGACGGGAATATTCACTCCTAGAGGAGGTATATCCATCTATCCATACGCCAACTACGGACGTCCGGGAACGAAGTATGAGAAGATGGCGGAGTACCGTCTGATGAACCACGATCTGAAATAACGTGCACCAGATGTGCACTGATGATGACATCACCGGCAGAGACGAGGAAAAATCTCTGCCGGTGATGTTTCTTTATTCCGGCATTATATGTTAACTTTGCGTGAAGTGAAAGTGCCGGCCGAAAGATTGGCGGCAGTGGTTTGCCGAATTGGATGCCGTGCCGGACTTTTGTGATGAAAACATACTGAATATGGAAAACTATATAGTTTCGGCACGCAAGTACCGCCCGGCGACGTTCGACACGGTGGTGGGACAGTCGGCGCTGACGACTACGCTGAAGAATGCGATAGCGTCGGGCCATCTGGCTCATGCCTACCTGTTCTGCGGACCGCGCGGAGTGGGAAAGACCACGTGTGCACGAATATTCGCGAAGACAATCAACTGTCTCAGTCCGAAACCCAACGGCGAGGCATGCAACGAGTGCGAGTCGTGTCGTGCGTTCAACGAGCAGCGTTCGTTCAACATCCACGAACTGGACGCGGCATCGAACAACTCAGTTGACGACATTCGCCAGCTTATCGATCAGGTGAGAATTCCGCCTCAGGTCGGCAAATACAAGGTGTTCATCATCGACGAGGTGCACATGCTCTCGACCGCGGCCTTCAATGCTTTCCTCAAGACTCTGGAGGAGCCGCCTCAGCATGCCATCTTCATACTTGCCACTACGGAGAAGCACAAGATTCTGCCTACAATCCTGTCGCGCTGTCAGATATACGACTTCAACAGAATGAGTGTGTCGGACATCGTTCACCATCTCGAGAATGTTGCGGAGAAGGAGGGAATAAGTGCCGAACCTGCCGCTCTGAACGTGATAGCCCAAAAGGCCGACGGAGGTATGCGCGATGCGCTGTCCATCTTCGACCAGGTGGTCAGCTTCTGCGGAGGCAATGTGACATACCAGCGTACCATCGACAACCTGAATGTGCTGGATTATGACTACTATTTCAAGCTGACTGACTATTTCCTTGAAGGCAAGGTACCGGAGATAATGCTTACGCTCAATGAGATTCTCAACAAGGGATTTGACGGCAAGCATTTCATAAACGGACTGTCGGGCCACTTCCGCAACCTGCTGATGGCACACGACCCTCAGACAACCGAGCTGATGGATGCCGGAGACGATGTGAAGACACGTTACCAGAGTCAGGCGCAGAAGTGCAAGACGAAATTCCTGTACCGCGCCATGAAGCTGTGCAGCGACTGCGACCTCAACTACAGACAGAGTTCGAACAAGCGTCTGCTGGTGGAGATAACGCTCATACAGGTTGCACAGGCCGTGCAGGATGAGGGAGACGGAAGTTCGGCGGGGCGCAGCCCCGAGAAGAAATTAAAACCCCTGTTCAAGCAGCAGGCCGGTGAGGCGGGTGCGGAAAGTGCCAAGCGTCCGGCTGTGAACCAGACGCCTCAGGCCGACGGTTCGGCTGCACCAAACGGTGTACCTGCAACCGGCGCACCGCATACGCGACCAATAGCACCTGTACAGCAGAAAGTCACAACGCGCAGAGAGCTCGGATTCTCCATTCGTCAGATGGAGGCTGAGGCTATGAAGGCTTCGGAAGCACCTACTGTGACAGCAAGCAGTGCATCTGGCGTGCAGACAAAGACTGCACAGATGCGCGATGATGTGCCTGTGGATCAGCGTGGAGTGATGATTACATGGAAAGAGTTTGCGACAACCCTTCCGCAGGAAGAGCGAGCCATGGCCAACCGAATGAACAACATTGAGCCTACACTGCTCAATGCCGAAACGTTTGAGGTACTGGCGGACAACCCTACGGTGGAAGATATGCTCCGCAAATATGCACCCCGTATAGAGGAATATATGCGCGGGCGATTGGGTAACAGCAAGATACGCATGAGTGTGCGAATAAGAGAACCGGAGGAAAAGAAGCGCGCGTACAGCAAGGTGGAGCAGTTCACTATGATGTGCGGGCAGAATCCGGCTTTGCTGAAACTTAAGGAAGAGTTCGGACTGGAACTGGCGTAGGCTCATTACAAACATTGACAGATAACAGAATGCGTCTCGGCATCAGGTTGCGTAAAAGCGGCTTGTTGCCGAGATGCAGTGTGTATTGGACGATAGCAGGCAGGATGCAATCAGAACTTTTAAGATAAAAATGTGGTTTGAAATTTCTTATTATGCGCGAAAAACATTATGTTTGGCGTGCATAATAATTTTGGTGTATGGAATTCGTTGATAGGATAGATGAAACTGTGCGTCTTAAGGATGCTCTTGCAAGAGAGAAATCATCGTTGGTGGTTATATACGGTCGCAGGCGTTTAGGTAAGTCAACCCTGATAAAAAGGGTGTTGTCGGACACGGATGTTTATTTCCTTGCAGACCGTTCTGAGGGCCAGCACCAGAGAGTATTGCTTGCGAAAGTGCTTGCGCAAGTGTTCCCGGATTTTGAAAAGTTGACATATCCGGATTGGGAATCTATGTTTCGTGCGGTGAATTACCGTACGGACAAGCGTTTTACCTTATGTTTGGATGAATTTCCATATCTTGTAGAGCAGTCTCCTGAGATACCGTCGGTTTTACAGAAACTTGTTGATGAGAAACAGTTGAAGTATAATCTTGTACTCTGCGGTTCGTCGCAGAATATGATGTATGGATTGTTTCTTGATTCTTCGGCACCTCTTTATGGTCGTGCTGACGAGATAATGAAACTTGCACCTATACGTTTACCATATATTATGGAGGCACTGAACCTTGATGCCGTCAGTGCCATTGAAGAATATGCTGTCTGGGGCGGTGTACCACGTTATTGGGAACTGAGGGAAAACAGAAGTTCACTTGATGATGCCATGTGGCACAATATTTTTTCTGTGAATGGAACCCTATATGAAGAACCAGTGAAGCTGTTTCAGGATGATGTAAAAGATATTGTCAAGACCTCGACAATAATGTCATATATAGGTACTGGAGCAAACCGTCTTTCGGAGATAGCTGCACGATGCAACGAACCGGCAACCAATTTGTCGCGTCCATTGAAGAAACTTATAGATCTTGGATTTCTGGAAAAAGATATCCCTTTCGGTATTGATGAAAAGAATACGAAAAAAAGCCTCTATAAAATTTCAGATCCGTTTATGGCGTTCTATTACCAATATGTTGTCCCTAATCGTTCTTTCATCGAACTTGGACGCCAATTGCCAATAGAACAGGCTTTGAATGCCCATTTCTCAGAGTTTGTGAGCATGCAGTGGGAAAAACAGTGCAGAGATGCTGTAACCGGCAATCTGGTCAACGGCGTTGTTTACGGCAAGGCAAAACGCTGGTGGGGGGCTGTTCTTAATGAAGATAAAAAGCCGGAACACGTTGAATTTGATGTGGTAGCCGAGTCGCTTGACAAGAAAAAACTGCTTGTTGGCGAATGCAAATGGACAACTCAAGAGAACGGTAAACAGCTTACTGCTGGGCTTTTGCGTAAAGCTAATCTGTTGCCGTTTGCCCCCAATTACACGATTGTGCCGGTGCTATTCCTTAAAAATGTGCCGAAAGATGATGTAAGGAATGCAATGACGCCGGAAATAGTTGTAGAGCTATTGAAATAGAATAATTGTAGGGTAGGTCATACCGAAAAAATATGATGAACATGGTCCATTTGCATTCTACTTTTCATATCTTTGCATGACATTGCGCATGCAGCGCGTACGAAGAAACTGAAATTAAACAAAAAAGAAGTCCACCATGAGACGGAATATCAAGAATTATCTATTGAAATACAAGTACTTGATCACGATTGTCGTGTTCGGAGTGCTCATAGGATTCGTAGGCGACAGCAGTCTTGTCAACAGGTATGAGCAGAGGCGTACTATAAGCGAACTTAAAAGCGAGATAAACAGATATCAGACCCAGTTTGAGAAAGACCGCGAGATGCTGCGCAGGATAAAGAGCGATCCTGAGGCCATCAAAACTATAGCGCGCGAACGCTATATGATGAAGACCGAGAATGAGGATATATATGTGATTGAAGACGAGGAGTAAACTGTGTCCTGCCGGCCTGCGAGGGTAATATGTGAGGCGGGATTTTCAACAACGTTATATAATATTGTGACAGACAAGATTTATCAGATAACAGCCATCGCCGGTGAGGTGATGGTAATTGCCGGAGCCATGATATGGGTGACCGGTTGGATTGGCGCCAATTATATCTATGCAGCGGGAGCAACAATTTTTGCCGTGGGACGCCTCGGCGAGAAGCATGACGTGAAGGATGCCGTGGTGAAGCGTCTTTACAGACAGCGCACTTTCGGAGTGGTGGTAGCACTGTTCTCCGCATTGGTTATGAACATGGAACCAGGATTCTATCTGGGCTATTATTTCCCGCGTACAACATGGTTGGTGCTGTTTCTTGTGTTTGCCGTTTTTGAGGTGTACACGGCATTCAGGATTCCGGCGGCGGAAGAGAAGAGCCGCCGCAAAGACTGAGACAGTCAAGGCATGCGTATACACATGTTTTCTTTTTAGACTTTTTTTGAATCAAAGATGCTTGCAGATTCAATAAATAGTGTATTTTTGCAATGTGCTAAGATTCCGGAAAGATAAGAAATATTAAACCTATACCGAGAGGTTACGCCAGAAATATGGGATGATACGTTTTTGCGGATAACACAACAATGATTCAAGCAGAAATTTAAACACTAAGAAATTTATATTTTTTACAAAATAAGCAATGGAACTTGATGTTTTGACGGCGATTACACCGATTGATGGTCGCTACAGAGGCAAGACTGCCGCTTTGGCTTCGTATTTTTCAGAGTATGCACTCATAAAGTACAGAGTAAGAGTTGAGATTGAATATTTCATCACATTGTGCGAACTGCCGCTTCCGCAGCTCAAGGATTTCGACCACTCGAAATTCGAAGTTCTCAGAGATATATACAGAAATTTCTCAGAAGATAATGCACGCAGAGTGAAGGACATCGAGAAGGTGACCAACCACGATGTGAAGGCTGTTGAGTATTTCATAAAGGAGGAACTGGACAAAATCGGCGACTTCGAGAAATACAAGGAGTTCATGCATTTCGGTCTGACCAGTCAGGACATCAACAATACAAGTGTTCCGCTCAGCATCAAGGATGCACTCAACGATGTCTATTATCCGCTCATAGAAGAGCTTATCGGACAGCTTGAGGAGTACGCAGAAGAGTGGAAGAACGTTCCGATGCTTGCAAAGACCCACGGTCAGCCTGCTTCGCCTACAAGACTCGGCAAGGAGGTAATGGTGTTCGTGTACAGATTGAAGGAACAGCTTGCACAGCTCAAGGCTTGCCGTATCACAGCCAAGTTCGGTGGTGCGACAGGTAATTTCAATGCTCATCATGTTGCTTATCCGGAATATGACTGGAAGGAATTCGGCAACAGATTCGTTGCAGAGAAACTTGGACTGGAGCGCGAGCAGTGGACAACGCAGATCAGCAACTACGATAATCTTGGAGGTGTGTTTGATGCAATGAAGCGCATCAATACAATAATGATAGACATGGACAGAGATTTCTGGATGTACGTGTCTATGGAGTATTTCAAGCAGAAGATCAAGGCTGGAGAGGTCGGCTCAAGCGCTATGCCTCATAAGGTTAATCCTATAGACTTTGAGAACTCTGAGGGCAACCTCGGCATCGCAAATGCCATACTGATGCATCTGAGCACAAAACTGCCTGTTTCGCGTCTGCAGAGAGACCTTACAGACTCAACAGTGCTCCGCAATGTTGGTGTGCCTATGGGACACATGGTCATTGCAATCGAAAGTTCGCTCAAGGGACTGCGCAAGCTTCTTCTCAACGTGGAAGCCATCAACAGAGATCTGGACAACTGCTGGGCTGTATGTGCCGAAGGTATCCAGACTATTCTGCGCAGGGAAGCATTCCCGCATCCTTATGAAGCACTCAAGGCGCTGACAAGAACCAACCAGGCTATTACAAAGGAGTCGATTGAGAATTTCATTGACGGACTCGAAGTGGAAGAGCGTGTCAAAGAAGAACTTAGAAAGATTACACCACATTCTTACACTGGCATGTGATGTCCGTATACGGGCAAGACTGCTTTTGCAGGAAGAACAATAGGAAATTTTTTCAAGGGTAATTCCCGATGCCGTGAGGTGACGGGACCCCTTTTACAAATAATTCTTACATAAAACAATTTTAGAAAAACAATGAGCGAATTTGATTCTTGGCAGAATAATGGAAATTCTGCAGGGAGCACCGCGGATAATGGTGCGGAGAACAGCAGCCGTGAGGGCTACAGCGTAAACAACCGTGAAAGCAGCAAGCCTGCATACAAACCAGTATACAGCAGTGACGGAGGAGAACGCCAGTACAGCAGAGGCGATCGTCCGCAGCGTCCGCGTTTCAACCGTGCGGAGCGTGCATACAGCAGCGACGGAGTGAACAACGAGAGAGGATTCCGTCCGCAGGGCATGAACGACGGCTACAGACAGCAGCAGTACGGACACAGAAACTACAACGGAGGCAACTACCGTCAGAACAACGGAAGGTCTAACGGATACGGATATGACAACGGAGATAGACCTTCGTACAACAACAGAAACAATTCTTCGTACGGACAAGGATATAACAGAAACAACAACCAGGGCGGTTACGGCAATCAGGGCTACAACCGTCAGGGCGGTTACGGCAACCAGGGCGGATACAATCGTCAGGGCGGCTACAACAACCAGGGCGGATATAACCGTCAGGGCGGTTACGGCAATCAGGGCGGATATCAGCGCAAGCCTAGATACAACAATCAGGGCGGATACGGCAACCAGGGCGGCTACAACAACCGAGGCGGTATGCAGAGAGGCGGTATGCGTCAGCGTACTCCTGGCTATGATCCGAATGCAAAGTACAGCATGAAGAAGAGAATCGAGTACAAGGAGTATCTCGAGGATCCAAATGCACCTATACGTCTTAACAAATTTCTTGCAAATGCTGGAATCTGCTCACGCCGCGAGGCTGATCAGTTCATCCAGTCGGGTGTTGTAAAGGTGAACGGTGAGGTTGTTACCGAACTCGGAACAAAGGTTATGCGTACGGATACTGTTCACTTCCACGATCAGCCTGTAAGCATAGAGAAGAAGGTGTACGTTCTCCTGAACAAGCCGAAGGATTACGTCACAACTTCCGACGATCCACAGTCACGCAAGACTGTTATGGACCTCGTCAGAAACTGCTGCAACGAGAGAATCTATCCTGTAGGACGTCTCGACAGAAATACAACAGGTGTACTCTTGTTTACAAACGACGGAGATCTCGCATCAAAACTTACACACCCTAAATATCTGAAGAAGAAGATTTACCACGTTTATCTCGACAAGAATGTGGCAGCTTCTGACCTGCAGCGCATCGCAGAAGGTATCACTCTGGAGGACGGAGAGGTGCATGCAGATGCCATCAGCTATGCTTCGGATACGGACAAGAGTCAGGTGGGCATCGAAATCCACTCTGGCAAGAACAGAATTGTCCGCAGAATTTTCGAGGCTCTCGGATATAAGGTCGTCAAGCTCGACAGAGTGATGTTTGCCGGTCTTACAAAGAAGGGACTCAAGCGCGGCGACTGGAGATTCCTGACAGAGCAGGAGGTTGCTATGCTCCACATGCAGGCAGGAAGCGGCGAAGAGTTATAAGCAATAGTGATATGTGTCCGGCATTCGTTCGAGGATGTGCGGACACTTTCGCATAATGAAGGAATAATAAAAAATAGAATTTAAATATCATATTTATGGAAAAGATACGCAGAACCAAGATCGTTGACCTGCTGCAGCGTACCGACTATGGTGCATCGGTCAATGTGAAGGGATGGGTGAGAACTAAAAGAGGCAGCAAATCGGTGGCTTTCATTGCTCTTAACGACGGTTCTACTATAAAGAACGTTCAGATTGTGGCTGATGCTGAAAAGTTCGCTCCGGAGCTTATGAAGCAGATTACTACGGGTGCATGTCTAAGTGTTGACGGAAAGATGGTTGAGAGCATCGGTTCTGGACAGAATGTGGAAATTCAGGCTGAAAATATCGATTTGCTCGGTGCTTGTCCTTCTGACTATCCTATGCAGAAGAAGGGACAGACTTTCGAATACATGCGTCAGCATGCTCACCTCAGACTCAGAACAAATACTTTCGGTGCGGTGTTCCGCATTCGCCACAATATGGCTTATGCTATACACAAATTTTTCCATGACAAGGGATTCTTCTATTTCCATACTCCGCTGATTACTGCCAGCGACTGCGAAGGTGCAGGTCAGATGTTCCAGGTGACAACAAAGAATCTCTATGACCTCAAGAAGGACGAAAACGGCAACATCACATACGATGATGACTTTTTCGGCAAGATGACCAGCTTGACTGTATCCGGACAGCTTGAAGGTGAGCTCGGTGCTACAGCTCTCGGACAGATTTATACTTTCGGTCCTACTTTCAGAGCTGAGAACTCAAACACTCCAAGACATCTTTCTGAGTTCTGGATGATTGAACCGGAGGTGTGCTTCATCGATATGAACGACCTCATGGATCTGGAGGAAGAGTTTATTAAGTATTGCGTGAAGTGGGCGCTTGACAACTGCATGGACGATTTGGAATTCCTCAACAAGATGATAGACAACGGTCTGATAGAAAGACTGAAGTCGGTTGTGGAGACAGATTTCGTGCGTCTGCCTTATACTGAGGGTATCAAGCTTCTGGAGAAGGCAGTGGCTGACGGAAGAAAGTTTGAGTTCCCTGTATATTGGGGTGCAGATCTTGCCAGCGAGCATGAGAGATACCTCGTTGAGGAATATTTCAAGAAGCCTGTAATCATGACTGATTACCCTAAGGAAATCAAGGCGTTCTACATGAAGATGAATGAGGACGGCAAGACTGTGCAGGGTACTGACGTGCTGTTCCCTCAGATTGGCGAAATCATCGGTGGAAGCGTGCGTGAGGAAGATTACGGTAAGCTTATGGGCCGTATTGAGGAATTGAATATTCCTATGAAGGATATGTGGTGGTATCTTGACACAAGAAAGTTCGGAAGCTGTCCTCACGGAGGTTTCGGACTCGGTTTCGAGCGTCTGATACTCTTTGTCACTGGTATGCAGAATATCCGTGATGTGATTCCGTTCCCTCGTACTCCGAAGAACGCAGACTTCTGATTGGATTGTGTTTGGGAGCGTTTGCTCCTGAATATATATGAAAAGAATGCCGATGTGCCGTTGGGTGCATCGGTTTTTTCTTTATGTCTGTTTTACGGTGTCGAATTGGTTTGAGGGTGGGCTTTTATGTCTGTTGTGGGTTGTCTGCGCAAAAAAAAATAAGGTTTTTCGTAAAAGAATATGGCATAATGCTTGCAGATTCGGAAAAAAGCGCTACCTTTGCATCGCAATTGAGAAAAACAACATCTCAAGGCGGTAAAATAAGGGCGTTTAGCTCAGCTGGTTCAGAGCATCTGCCTTACAAGCAGAGGGTCGGC
>OGHV01001039.1_pt1 | contig 16862 bp, 12 predicted proteins | sample 1571551 | NCBI WGS metagenome assembly OGHV01 (sample SAMEA2581960, study PRJEB24529) | metagenome | biome: Human gut stool | place: China | collected 2011 | reverse complement strand
CGCGGCTCCCCGCCTTCGCGCCCGTCACGCCCGACATCCGCGCGCTCCCGAGGCCGGGCCGCACGATCGCCGAGCGGATCGCCGCGGTGCGCGCGCAGCTCCCCGAAGGGGACGAACGCGTGCTCCTCACGGCGAGCCCCGACGTCTGCGCGTGGCTGACGAACCTGAGAAACGCCGCCCGCCCCGCGAGCCCGGTCTTTCCGGCCGTGGCGGCGCTCACGGGCGACACGCTCCACCTCGAGACGAACGCACCGTTGTCGGACGCCTGCCGCAGGATGCTCGAAGACGAAGGCGTCGTCCTGACGGCGGACCTCGAAGCGGCGCTTCGCGGGGCCGGGGTGACGGACTGTCCTCTGGTGGTGAACCGCAAGGCGGTCTCGGCTGCGCTCATGAAGCGCTTCGAAGGCTTCTGGTCCGGGGAGATCGTCCCCGCCGAACCCTTCTTCGAACGCGCGATGAGCCGCAAGAGCCCGGGCGAAATCGAACTCATCGAAGAGGCGATGCGCCTGGACGGCGTGGCCCTCACGGAGTTCTACGCCGAGCTCGACGAACGGCTCGCCGCGGGCGAACGCCTCGGCGAATGCGACGCCGTGCGGCTTCTCCACGAGCACCGTGCGGCGCAACCGGGCTTTATGGGTGAGTCCTTCGGGACGATCAGCGCCTTTGGCGCGAACGCCGCAATGCCGCACTATGAGCCGAAGCCCGGCCGCGACGCGGAACTGAAGGACGGGCTTCTTCTCATCGACTCGGGCGGACAGTATTGGTGCGGGACGACCGACGTCACCCGCATGACGCCCGTCGGCAGGATTTCCGACGAAGACCGCCGCGTCGTCGGCGAAGTGACCCGCGCGATGTTCTGTCTCGCGAACGCCCGGTTCCCCGAAGAAACGCCGGGCTCCGAGCTCGACGCCGAAGCCCGCGGGCCTCTGCACGAACGCATGGGCGAAGACTACGGCCACGGTACGGGCCACGGCGTGGGGTTCGTCCTCAACGTCCACGAGGGCCCCATGGCGCTCTCGCCCCGCAACCATGAGTTTCTCTTTGAGGGGAACGTCCTCTCGGACGAACCGGGGATCTATCAGGAGGGCGTCCGCGGCGTACGTGTCGAGAACATGCTCGTCGCCCTAAAAGACCCGACGGCGTGCGGAATGCTCCGCTGGAAGCACCTTACGTGCGTGCCGATCGACGTGCGCACGCTGCCCGAATCCATGGAGGACGCGGCCGAGGCGGTGAACGCCTACAACGCGTGGGTGCGGGCGCGCCTCACGCCCGACCTCACGACGCGCGCCCGGGCGTGGCTTGAGCGCGTGACGGCGCCCGTGAAGGCCTGAGCGCCGAAGAGACAAAGCAAAGCCCCGATTCTCGCGAATCGGGGCTTTTTCGAACCTTCCGGAGACCAGCCTTCAGGGAAGGCCGGCACTCAGAGGGGAATTACTTCCACCAGTTGAGTTCGTCCGGGATTTCGTAGCGGGTCGCTTCCTGGCCGGCGGCGATCTGTTCGGCGCCGATCGAGTAGTTCTTCCAGGCGGTGAGCGTGCCGCAGATGATCATGAGGAGCGCGACGAAGAGCATCGTCTTGCGGAAGCCGTGGCGTTCCGTGGAGCGCTGGTCGATGATGTCCGTTTCGGGGTTCTTCTCGAAGATGTCCCACTTCACGGCGAGGCGGTAGAGACCGATCATGCCGTGGAGTTCCGTCACAACGAGGAAGATGAACGTGTAGATCATGCCGTTGTGATAGGTGTGCACGCCGATGAGGTTCGGGTCAAAGCCGCCCGGGTTCGTGAGCATGCTGATGAGATGCGGGAACACGAGGAGGAAGAGGAGGAAAGCCGTGACGAGCTGGACCATCCAGAGCGTCGTGTCTTCGTGCTTGACCAGGCGGTAGTGCGCACGGATGTCGCGGCACTGACGGTAGGAGGTCGGGAAGCGGCGCAGCGCGCAGAGGGCGTGCAGCACGACGCAGAGGAAGATGAAGCCGACGAAGACGACGTGGAGCCAGAGATGCTCGTGGCCGTCGATGAAGGCGCCGCCCGAGAAGGCGATGAGGTTGGCGAACACGTCCTTGCCGAACTGCACCGAGCTCGTGAAGGCCATGTGGCAGAAGAGGAAGATGCCGAGGATGAGGCCGGTAACGGACTGCGTCACGTCGGCAATCGCCGTGAACTTGCTCTGGCGCTTGGCATCCTTGAGGCCAACGCCCCACACGTTTTCGGTGGCGGTCGGCGTGTTCGCGTACTTGACGTTGTCAGGGGTCGTCATGATGACTGGTCCAATGTGTTTGGTTTCTTGCCGCGAACGGGCCGCGGCGCACATGTCAGGGAGGAGGAGCGCCTCTCTGCCGATCAAATAGGGAAAACGCAGAGCGTGCTCCTTCCTTGCTGCCGACATGATGCCCGCTTAGGCCGGGCTTAAGATTGACGAATATCAAAGCCAAAATGGGTTCTGTTACCTCTACCGAGGTCTTTGAAACCGAAAAGTACCTCCATGAGGGTATTGGAAGGCGGTCAAAAGGGCTTTCGTAGTCAAACAATACGGGTAAACCCTTGGAAACAGTGTCTGAAAAACCTGTTTCCGGACGCAACAAGCCATACGTGTGAATGCGTATGCCGTGACGCCAAAAGCAACGCCCGTAGGTCTTTCGACCGGCGGGCGCGGGTGTCTTGAACGGAGGACCTTCCCTTTTCGGGGAAGACCTTTATCGGTTACTTCGTACCGAAGATGCGGTCGCCGGCGTCGCCGAGACCCGGGACGATGTAGGCGTTTTCGTCGAGGTGGTCGTCAAGGGCCGCGACGAAGATTTCGAGGTCCGGATGGCATTCCTGGAGGTGGGCGACGCCTTCGGGGGCGGCCACGAGCGCCATGAAGCGGATGTTCTCGCCTTCAACGCCGCGCTTCTTCAGCACGTCGACGGCGTGCGCGGCGGAGTTGCCCGTCGCGAGCATCGGGTCGACGACGATGAAGGTGCGGTCGACGACGTCGGGAAGACGCACGAGGTATTCGACGGGCTGCTTGTTCTCGTCGCGGTAGAGGCCGATGTGGCCGACGCGGGCCGAGGGCATCAGCATGAGGAGCGCGTCCGTCATGCCGAGACCGGCGCGCAGCACCGGAACGATCACGGCCTTCTTGCCCTTCATGACGGGGGCGCTGAAGGTGGTGAGCGGCGTCTCGACGGGTTCGTACGAGATCGGGAAGTCGCGCGTGAGCTCGTAGCCCATCAGGAGCGCGATTTCCTGAAGGAGTTCGCGGAAGTCGCGGGTGCTCGTGTCCTTCGCGCGCATGAGCGAGAGCTTGTGCTGAACGAGCGGATGGTCGACGATGTGAAGACGCGGAAAACGGTAGTCGGTCTGCATGGAAGCTCCGGAAGGACGAACGAAAACAGCCGCCATTATAGGACTCTCTTCCCGTCAAGAAAATCCTGTCGGTGCGGGGCGGACGCCCCGTCGGGGTGAGGCGCGGGCGGCTGACCGCAGGTAAAATGAGCGCGCACACCCGCATTCACCGCGCCGACCGACCGCGTCGGCGCATACGGAGCTCTTCATGAAGATTCGCACGCTCGGCATGCTGCTCATCGTCATCGTGATGGCCGTCTTCCTCATCATCAACTGGGGGACGCTCTCGCAGGTGACCACCGTCAACCTGGTCTACACCGAAATGGAGGCTCCGCTCGGGATCATCGTCGTCGCGGCCTTCGCCGCCGTCGTCGTGCTCCTCATGGCCTACACGGTCTGGCAGCAGGCGAGCGTGATGATGGAGCTGCGCGCCGCGTACAAGGAGGCCCGCACGGCCCGCCAGATGGCCGAGGACGCCGACAAGAGCCGCATCGCGGAAATCCGCGCCGACTTCAAGGAGCGGATGGAGAAGATGGAGGCGCTCCTGGCGACCCGCACCGACGAGGTGATCCGCCTCATGGCCGAGCGCAACCAGCTCGAAGACGAAACGCTCTCGAAGTTCCGCGCCGAGCAGCAGGCGCGCGCCGACGAAGCGCGTGCGTCCCTGGAGCAGCAGCTGCGCGTGCTCGAAAAGCGCGTCATCGAGGCGCTCCCCGCCCCGAAGGCCGAAGTGGTCGAGCAGCAGTCCGACGCGAAGGAGGAAGAGGAGGCCCGCAAGACCTTCCGCGAGCTCTTCTAACTTCCGATCTGAACGGCAGAAGGCCCGTCCGCCGGTTCCGGCGCACGGGCCTTTTTGTCGGCCTTTTCGGTCGACTGGCTCTTGAGAGCCGGTCGAAGATGCGAAGGGTGAGCGCTTACCTTTCCATCCCGGCGTCGCTTTCGAGGTGGTAGCCCGTCACGAGCTCCACTTCTTCGGCGGCGCCCAAGAAGACCGCGACGCGCTGGTGGACCTTTTCGGGGACGACGTCCAGAATCGCCTGACGGCCCGTCGTGGCCGCGCCGCCCGCGTTTTCGATCAGCATCGACATCGGGTTGGCTTCGTACATGAGGCGCAGCTTCCCGGGCTTCGAGAGGTCGCGGTGGTCGCGCGGGTACATGAAGATGCCGCCGCGCTGAAGGATGCGGTGGACTTCCGCCACCATGGCGGCGATCCAGCGCATGTTGAAGTCCTTGCCGCGCACGCCGGTCTTGCCTTCGAGCAGTTCGGCGATGTAGCGCTTCACCGGGGCTTCCCAATGACGCATGTTCGAGCAGTTGATCGCGAACTCCTTCGCGGCGCGTTCGACGCGGACGTCTTCGCGCGTGAGGATGAAGGTGCCCGTCGTCGGGTCGAGCGTGAACATGACGACGCCGCGCCCGAGCGTGAGGACGAGCTGGGTCTGGGGGCCGTACATGCAGTAGCCGGCGGCGACCTGGTTGCGGCCGGGCTGCAGGAAGTCGGCTTCAACACAGTCGCGCTTCGGACGCACGCAGGGGAGCACCGAGAAGATCGAGCCGATCGAGACGTTGATGTCGATGTTCGAAGAGCCGTCGAGCGGATCGAAGGCGATCAGGTACGGGCCCACGGGGCAGTCTTCCGGGACGCTCATCACGGTTTCGACTTCTTCGCTCAGCATGCCGCAGACCGCGCCCGAGCGCGCGACCGCCTCGACGAAGATGTCGTTGCTGATCACGTCGAGCTTCTTCTGGTCTTCGCCCTGAACGTTCGAGGTGCCGGCGGCACCCAGAACGCCCGCGAGCGCGCCGTTGCGCACCTTGAAGCTGATCGCCTTGCAGGCTTCCGAAACGCTCGTCAGAAGACGGGTGAGCACCGGGTCGAGGCCGTGGAGGGCCTCTTCGCGGGCGAGATACTGGTGCAGAGAGAGGGACACTTGTCTGTTTCCTTATAGGGGTCTGTGGATTCTGTCTTTACATCGGCTGGTGGAGCGCCTTGTCGAGCACTTCGACGACGCTCGAATCGAGCTCCTCGCGGCGCTCCCAAAGGGCCGTAATCGCTTCGTGCTGCAGACGAGCGAGCGCGGGCGTGTAGCGGCGCCAGTTTTCAAGCGAGCGCGCGCAGCGGGCGGCCACCTGCGGGTTGATGCGGTTCAGTTCCATCACCGCTTCGGCCCAGAGTTGGTAGCCCGAGCCGTCCAACGAGTGGAATTCGTTCGGGTTCGCCGTGAAGAACGTGAGAAGCAGCGCGTAGACCTTGTTCGGGTTCTTGAGCGAGAAGAACTCGGTCTGCATGAGCTGACGCACGCGCTCGACGATGGGCGTTTCGCCCGGCATCGCCTTCGCGCCCGCCTGGATGCTGAGCCACTTGTTGACGAGGAGGGGCTCGGCGGCCCAGCTTTGCAGGGCGTCGACCAGGAACTCGTTCTTGCGGGGGCTCTGCGAGCTCGCGATCATCTTGAGGGCCGCCAAACGGTTCGTGAGGTTGTTCGCCGTCTGGTACTGGTCGCAGATCATGATGAGCGCGCGCGGCACGCTGTTCGCCTGGGCGTACGCGAGGCAGAGGTTCATGAGCGCGCGGCGCCCCGAGGGCTCCGCCGACGGGTCGTAGTCGCCCGGGACCTGCATCGCCTGCGCGGTCTCGAGGAACTTCGTCGACCAACGCTTCGCGATCGCCGTCATCACGGTTTCGCGGGCGACGTGCACGGCCTGCGGGTCGATGAGGGGTTCGCGCTCGCCGAGGATCTTCTCCGACGGAAGCTCCAGCGCCAGCGCCTTGAAGGCGGGCGAGAGGGTCTCGTCGTCGAGCATCGCGCCCACGGCGTCGATGAGGATGCGGTCGACGTCTTCCGAGCTCTTCAGCAGGCGCGCGTGGATCTGGCGGCGGATCACTTCGCCCATCAGGCGCTGCATCGCGTCCCAACGGTTGAAGGGATCACGGTCTTTGGACGCGAGGAAGGCGAGCGTCTCGAGCGACTCGTTCGCTTCGACGATCACGGGCGCGGCGAAGCCGCGGTTCAGAGACGGCACCGGGCAGGCGGCGAGCCCCGTGAAGACGAACGTGCTCGAGGCTTCGGTGAGCTCAAACATGCGGGTGCCCGGGGCGGGCGTCGCGTCTTCGCCCAGAAGGCGCACGGGGAGTTCGTTCCCGTCGGCGTCGAGAAGCGCGACGGGGAAGGGAATGAGGAAGGGGCGCTTCGCGGCCTGGCCCGGGGTGGGCGGGGTCGTCTGCGTCACTTCAAGGGCGAACGTGTGGGTCGCTTCGTCCCAGCGGCTCCGCACGGTCACGCGGGGCGTGCCCGCCTGCGCGTACCAGAGGCGGAACTGCTCAAGGCTCCTGCCCGACGCACGCTCCATCGCTTCGAGGAACGCCTCGCACGTGACGGCCTTGCCGTCGTTCGTGCGGATGTAGTCGTCGAAGCCCTTCCGGAAGGTTTCGCGCCCGAGCAGCGTCTGGAGCATGCGGATCACCTCGGCGCCCTTTTCGTAGACGGTCGTCGTGTAGAAGTTGTTGATCTCGACGTAGCTCTCGGGGCGGATCGGGTGCGCCATCGGGCCCGCGTCCTCGGGGAACTGGGCGCTGCGAAGACGAATGACGTCCTTGATGCGCTGCACCGCGCGGGCGCTCGCTTCGCCCAGCATGTCGGCCGAGAACTCCTGATCGCGGAAGACCGTGAGGCCTTCCTTCAGGGTGAGCTGGAACCAGTCGCGCAGCGTGACGCGGTTCCCGGTCCAGTTGTGGAAGTATTCGTGCCCGACCACGCTCTCGATGTTGAAGTAGTCGTCGTCGGTCGCGACCGCGGGGTTCGCGAGCGCGTAGCGCGCGTTGAAGATGTTGAGCCCCTTGTTCTCCATCGCGCCGAAGTTGAAGTCGTTCGTCGCGACGATCTTGAAGTCGTCAAGGTCGAGCGGGAGCCCCCAGCGGGATTCGTCCCAACGGATCGCCTTCTTGAGGCTCTCCATCGTGTGGGCGGTCTTCTCCAGGTCCTGGGGTTCGACCCAGACCTCGAGCGTGACGCTGCGCCCGTCCGAGACCCGCATCGTTTCGCGCCGGCACGCAAGCCGCCCGGCCACGAGCGCGAAGAGGTAGGAGGGCTTCGGGAAGGGATCCTCCCACACCACCATGTGGCGGCCGTCGTCGAGGTCGCGCTCTTCCTTGCGGTTGCCGTTCGAGAGCAGCACCGGGTAGAGGGCCTTCGGCGCGCGGATCACGACCGTGAACCGCGCGAGCACGTCCGGGCGGTCGAGGTAGTAGGTGATGCGGCGGAACCCCTGCGACTCGCACTGGCTCATCAGGTTCGCGCCCGAGGCGTAGATCCCGGAGAGCGCGGTGTTGGCGGTCGGGTTGAAGCGGTTGACGATCGTCACTTCGGAGGCCGAGGTGATGCCCGGGATCCGGAGCTGCGTCTTCGTGAGGTCGTATTCGCTCTCGGAGAGCGCACGGCCGTTCACCGACACGGAAACGAGCGTCAGATCTTCGCCCTGAAGCGTGAGGATCCCGTCGGCCACGGCGGACTCGGGGTTGGGGCGCACGGCCATCGTGTTGATGACGGCGGTGCTTTCGGGGTCAAGGTCGAATTCGAGCTTGACGGTGTCGATCAGATGAGTGGGCGCGCGGTAGTCGCGGCGGTGAATGCTCTGAGCCATGGGAATCCGGTTCGTTCTCAACGAAGGTTCGGCGCGGCGGATGTGGATCCGCGCAATGGATCCGGAAATTGTAGGCGAAAGGCGCCGCGCATGAAAAAACGCGGCGCACCCAACGGGCGCACCGCGCTTTTCGGATCAACTTGCCTCAGCCGGATCAGTTGGCGGGCTTTTCGTCGACCTTGGCGACTTCACCGGAGTAGTCGTGGCCGGCGGTCTTGTGGCAGGCGATGCAGTCGATCTTCTTGTCCGGACCCATGCCCTTGTGGATGGCGGCGACCATCGGCTTCTTCGGGTTGTACATGTTCTGGACGTCGTGGCAGCCGCGGCAGGCCGAGAAGTTGCGCTCGATCATCTGCTTGTGGACGGCTTCAGCCATTTCGGCACGCTTTTCGATCTGCTTTTCGTGCGTGGAGAGCGAACCCTGGATCTGGCCGATGAGCGAGATCGAACCGGCGCGGGCCTTGTCGAGGAGCATCATCGTGTAGTCGACCGGGCCGATGTGTTCGTTCGAATGGTTCTTCAGGTGGCAGTCGGAGCAGCCCGCGGAGACGCCGGAGGCGGTGCGGAAGTGCTGGCCCTTCTGGTAGGCCTGATACGTGAGGTCCATCGAGTGGCAGAACTCACCGCAGAACTTGGGGGTGCCGGCCCAATGCACGACGCTCGTGAGCACGCCGACGAAGACGATGCCGATGACGACGCCGATCAAGCAGATGCCGGCGAGATACCATTTGCTGTTCTTTTCCATTTGGGGTACCTGTTGGGGTTTTCGGTCGGCCGTCCCGTGTCTAGGCTTGGTTTCGGTCCGGACGCCGTGAGAGAGAATGCCGGTAGGGGTACCCCTCCGGCACTCTGCAATCTTATTGGGGAAAGTGTAAAGAAGGGCAACGCCCCGTTGACTTCAGTCAACGTGCGCGAAGACTTTACGTTGAATGGCCCGGGGCCCTAAGACATTTGTCTTAGGAGGCGAGGCCGACGACGATGGCCGACGGGGGAATGCTGGCGACGGCCTTCTGGTTGAGGTGCAGGCCGTGGTTGCCTTTGGCGAACCCGACGACGATGAGTCCGGAGGGAAGACGCAGAGAGCACTCCCCGCCGTGCCCGGCGCGGTCGCTTCGCACGATTTCGCCCACGAGCTGGTTTTCGCGGCGCTTCGAGTCGGTCGACTCCGTGGTCGGAAAGTCCGCGCTGATCGTGACGCCCGTCGCTTTGGTCAAGGCCAGGACGTCCAAGCCTTCATGGAGCCCCAGGAGCTGCGCCGACTCCTTCGTGACGGAGGCGCGCAGCAGGTGCGTCTCGTCGATCTGCAGAATGAGGCGCACGAGGGCCGAGCCCATCTTCATCTTGATGATCTTCGCGGGGAACTGGTTCCGCATCGAGGTGCGCAGCGTGCTCCCGCCGATGTTGCGAAGGCCGGGCGAGCCCGTCAGGCGGAAGCGCGCCAGCACCTCCGCGCGGCTTCGCGCGAGTTCGTCGGCGATTTCGAGCACCTTCATCCCCGTTTCGGTGAGGCGCGTTCCGCCGCCGTTGACGCCGCCCACGACCTTTTCGACCAGGGGTCCGCCCGCGAGGTTCGCGAGCGTCTCGAGCGCCTGCCAGGCGGCCTTGTAGCTCACGCCCGCGCCGCGGGCGGCTTCGGAGATGCTCCCCACGTCGGCGATGCGGCGCAGGATGTCGATGCGCTTGTCGGATTGTTCGTTCAGAAGTCCGGCCAAGACGAGCGGGTCCGCGCGGTCGTGGGTGTCGGTCATGGAAGTCTCTCCCCCGGGAGGGTGGGTCCCTCCGAAAGTCGTATTGCAGAGCGTTTTTACAGGCGTTATTCTTTTAGGGAATAACGAAAGCGTTCCGGCTATTTTACGCACAACGTCCGGAGCGCCCGCAACCCCAAAAACGAGAGGAAAACCCATCATGGAGCTGAAGATCATCGCCGCCGCCCTTTTGGCCGGTGCCGCCATCGGCGCTTCCGCCGCCGAAATCAACGTTGCGGTGGCTGCGAACTTCACCGCCCCCGCGAAGGAACTCGCCGCCGACTATGAAAAGGCGACGGGCGACAAACTCGTGCTCTCCTTTGGTTCCACGGGCAACTTCTATGCGCAGATCAAGAACGGCGCGCCGTTCGACGTGCTGCTCGCCGCCGACGACACGACGCCCGCCAAGGCCGTCAAGGAAGGCTACGGCGTCGAAGGCACGACCTTCACGTACGCCATCGGCAAGCTCGTCCTCTGGTCCTCCGACGCCAACCTCATCAAGGGCGACGCCAAGGTCCTCACGACCGACGCCGTGAAGCACATCGCCGTCGCGAATCCGAAGCTCGCGCCGTACGGCCTCGCCGCCCACGAAACGATGGACAAGCTCGGCATCAAGGCCGCCATCACGCCGAAGATCGTCGAAGGCGACAACATCGGCAAGACCTTTCAGTTCGTGAGCACGGGCAACGCCGAAGCCGGCTTCATCGCCCTTTCGCAGTGCTACAAGGACGGCAAGATGACGAGCGGCTCGGGCTGGATCATCCCGCAGGAGTACTACAACCCGATCGCTCAGGATGCGGTGCTTCTGAAGAAGGGTGAAAAGAACGAAGCCGCCAAGAAGTTCCTGGAATACCTCCGCACGAGCGAAAAGGCCGCTCAGGTCCGCGCCGCCTACGGCTACGACACGGCCAAGTAAGCCGTCGGGTCAACCTTCCGGACGCTCTTCTCTTCCATGAGGGCGTCCGATCTCCTATGGGCGTGACCGCCGCCGCACGGGTCTCCGCGGTTGTCGCGTCGCGCTCTCCCTCGGGGGCGAAGCCTCGGGCAGGGCTTCGCTCCCGAACCTCGTTCGGAACCCCGCGTTTTCACGCGCACCTTGAGAGGGGCTCTACTTCATGATGTTCACAGTCGAAGAACTCCGACCGGTACTCCTCAGCCTGGAGTTGGCCGCAGTCACCACGGTGATCCTTCTTCTGATCGGCGTGCCGCTCGCCTGGTGGCTCGCCCGCGGCGGCGGCCGCCTGCGCGCCTCGGTGGGCGCGATCGTCACGCTGCCGCTCGTTCTTCCTCCGTCCGTCCTGGGCTTTTACGTGCTCGTGGCGCTCGGTCCTTCGGGCCCCATCGGGAACATCACGCAGGCGATGGGCTTGGGCGTGCTCAACTTCAGCTTCACGGGCCTCGTCATCGGCTCGATCATCTACTCGATGCCCTTCATGGTGCAGCCGGTGCAGACGGCCTTTGAAGGGATCGGGCGCCGTCCCGCGGAAGTCGCGGCGACGCTCCGCTGCCGCCCGATCGACGCGTTTCTGAACGTCACGGTGCCCTTGGCCCGTCACGGGATCATCACCGGGACCCTGATGACCTTCGCGCACACGATCGGTGAATTCGGCGTCGTGCTCATGATCGGCGGCAACATCCCCGGCAAGACCCAGGTCGTCTCGACCGAAATCTTCACCTTCGTCGAGGCGATGGAATACGACAAAGCGCACGTCCTCGCAGGCGGCATGCTCGTCTTCAGCTTCATCGTGCTCATGACCCTCAACCTTCTGAATCGCCGTCGCGGAGGTGCCGTCCGATGACCGAACACGTGGTGCGCCTGGCGCTTTCGCGCCGTACGGACTTTTCTTTGGACGTCGACTTCACGCTGCCCGCGTCGGGCTTCACCGTCCTTTTCGGGCCTTCGGGCTGCGGGAAGACGACGGTGCTGCGAGGCGTCGCGGGACTGGAGCGCGCCCACGGGCGCGTCGTCATCGGGGGCGAGGTCTGGCAGGACGACGATGCGGGGGTCTTCATGCCCACGTACTGCCGCAACCTCGGCTACGTCTTTCAAGAAGCGAGCCTCTTTCCGCACTTGAACGTCGAGAAGAACCTGCGCTTCGGGCTCGTGCGCGCGAAGGTCGCCGACGGCGACAAGCGTTTGGCCGAAGCCGTGGAGCTCCTCGGGATCGGGCGCCTCTTGAAGCGCTCGGTCGACGAACTCTCCGGGGGCGAGCGTCAGCGCTGCGCGATCGCGCGTGCGCTTTCGCTTACGCCCGACATCCTCCTCATGGACGAGCCCCTGGCCGCGCTCGACTGGGCGCGAAAGCAGGAGATTCTCCCGTGGTTGGAGCGTCTTCGCGACGAACTCCGGATCCCGATCCTCTACGTGACGCACGCCTCGGACGAAGCGGCTCGGCTTGCTGATCAAATGGTGCTCATGCGCCAGGGGCGCGTCGCGGCCGTGGGGACGGTGAACGAGGTGCTCCCCTTGGCGGCCGGCGCCTCGCCCGCCGCCGAGCCCGAAGGCCGTGCGGTGGTGCTCTCCGGGCTCGTCTCGCAGAAGGACGCGCGCTGGGGCACGATCGTCGTCGACTGCGGGGGCGATTGGCGGATTGAAATGGCGGGCGACACGGAACCCGCGACGGGCGTGCGCCTCCGCATTCACGCTCGCGACGTGAGCGTCGCGCTCGCGCGCCCCGAAGGCGGCACGTCGGTGCGGAACATCCTCCCGGCGGTCGTTTCCGCCATGAAGGAGGACGGCGCCTACGCCGAGGTGACGCTCTCGAACCCCGCCGGGGGCGAGGCGGCGCTGGTCGCGCGCGTGCTGAGAAAGAGCGCCGCGGACTTGGGGCTCACCGTCGGTCAGCGGGTCTGGGCGCAGGTGAAGGCCGCGGCCGTCATCCGCTGAAACTGACGCTTTGCCGAACGCTTGAAGGGGCGAAGAAGAACCGGAGGAAACCCGGTCTCCCGCGCCCCTTCTTCTTTCCGCGGCATAAGATGCGAAGAAAGAGGCTCTGAAGGAGGACGTGCGCGATGACGAGGTTGGATGAACGCGAAGGGCGGCCGGGTTCGGCGGACGAACTTGGGCTTCCCGAAGACGCGCCCGTCTACCGCGCGGTCGGCCTCTCGCGCGACGAGGTGGCCGAGCTTCTCACGGGAAGGCACGTCCGGCGCGCCGAAGACGGCGTCTGGGAGGTGCCGATCGTTTTGAAGAGCCTCCGGGACGCGGTCGAGACGATGGTTCCGGTGCCGCTCTCCCACGTGAACCTCAACGCGGACCTCGTGGGCTACGTGGAGGAAGAGGCGGCGGAAATTCCGAAGAAGGATCCGATCCGGCTCGTGGTGCTTCTTCCTGAGGCCGAGCGCGCGGCGGCCGACGACGGGGTGCTCCGCGCCCTCATGCGCGCCTACTTCCTGGAGCGCCTGCGGCGCTTCCGCGCCGAGGAGCGTCAGGCGCTCCGTTCCGTGGGGGCCGCCACCTTTTGGGGCTTCGTCTTCATGCTCGGCTGCCAGGTCGTGCGGTGGCTTGCGAACTTCCCCGAGCACCCCACGATCACGTCGACCATTTCGGAAGGGATGCTGGTCTTGGGGTGGGTCGCGCTCTGGAATCCCTACGACCGGCTTCTCTTTGCGTGGTGGCCCGCGTTGAAGAAGCGCCGCCTGGTCGAGCGCCTCGCCGGGGCGACGCTGGAACTTCGGGTCCTCCCCTTCCGGCTTCCCGACTGAAGTCGGCTTCAACGCCCAATCGCCCGATCACCCAATGAAAAGGCTCCCGCCTCGCGTCGAGGTCGGGAGCCTTGTTCACTTTCGGATTCGTCGGCCGGATCAGCAGCGGCGGGCGAGTTCCACGGCCTTGCCGATGTAGGTGGCCGGGGTGAGTTCCATGAGGCGCGCCTTGGCGTCCGCCGGGATCTCCAGCCCTTCGATGAAGGTGCGGATCGTCTCCGGCGTGATGCCCTTGCCGCGGGTGAGCGCTTTGAGCTGCTCGTAGGGGTGCGGCACGCCGTAGCGGCGCATCACCGTTTGGACGGCTTCGGCGAGGACTTCCCAGGCGTGGTCGAGGTCTTCCGCGATGCGGGCTTCGTTCACCTGGAGCTTGCCGAGGCCGCGCTCAAGGGCGGCGTAGCCGATGAAGCAGTAGCCGAAGGCGACGCCGAGGTTGCGAAGCACGGTCGAGTCCGTGAGGTCGCGCTGCCAGCGCGAGATCGGGAGCTTGCCGGCGAGATGGTGCAGGACGGCGTTCGCGAGGCCGAGGTTGCCTTCGGAGTTTTCGAAGTCGATCGGGTTCACCTTGTGCGGCATCGTCGAGGAGCCGACTTCGCCTTCTTTGAGCTTCTGACGGAAGAAGCCCATCGAGATGTAGCCCCAGACGTCGCGGTCGAAGTCGAGCAGGATCGTGTTCGCGCGCTCGATCTCATGGAAGAGTTCCGCCATGTAGTCGTGCGGCTCGATCTGAATCGTGTGCGTGTTGAAGGTGGCACCCAAGCGCTCTTCGACGACCTTCTTCGAGAAGGCCTCCCAGTCGTGCTCGGGGTAGGCGATGAGGTGCGCGTTGTAGTTGCCGACGGCGCCGTTCATCTTGGCGAGGATCTTCACGCCCTTGATCGCTTCGATCACGCGGCCGAGGCGCACCGCGACGTTCGCGAATTCCTTGCCGACGGTCGTGGGCGAGGCGGTCTGACCGTGCGTGCGGGAGAGCATCGGAATCTCGGCCCACTGGTGCGCGAAGCCCGCGATCGTGCCGCGCACGCGCTCCAACACGGCGACCAATTCGTCGCGGCCGCGCATGAGCATCAGCGCGTGGCTCGTGTTGTTGATGTCTTCGCTCGTGCAGGCGAAGTGGACGAATTCGGCGGCGGAGCGCAGTTCGTCGTCGTGCGCGACGCGGTCCTTGATCCAGTATTCGACCGCCTTCACGTCGTGGTTCGTCGTGCGTTCGATCGTCTTGATCGCTTCGCAGTCGGCGAGCGTGAAGTTGTCGGCGAGTCCGCGCAGGAACGCGCGCCCGTGTTCGCTGATCGCCGGGAGCTCCGCAAAGCCCGCTTCGGAGAGCGCGATGAGCCACTCGACTTCGACGCGCACGCGGGCGTTCATGAAGGCGCATTCGGAGAAGATGTCGCGAAGCACGTTGGTCTGCGCGGCGTAGCGGCCGTCGATCGGGGAGAGCGCGGTGAGCGGATTGAGTTCCATGTCGGAGAGGCTCCTTGGGCTGGAAATGGTGGAAAGAAGAAATGCTGAGGGCCGCGCGGACGGGATGGCGCCCGTGGGGCGCGCGCCGGGCGGCCGATTTTTGAATCGCCGCCATTGTACTAAAGCGCCGAAGGTCCCGCGGTTGCGGGGTGCGCCGCGCCTTGCGGTTCGTCTTCACGAAAAGAGGTGCCCCGAAAGGATGCCGCGGAAGGTAGTCAAAACGGCTGAGGCGCGCTAGGATCAGGGAATGCCCGCGCCCCCCGTTCGGGTGACGGGCCGATAAAAGGACAAAACGAGAGGAGAACGCTTCGATGAAGAAGAACCTGATTCACGTGCTGTCGACCGCTGCCGCGCTGACCATCTGCGGCACCGCTTCCGCGGCCGGAGGACCGAGCGGCTACGCCGTCACCTTCAAGCCGCAGGGAAAGATCGGTGAAGTCGTCAACAACCCCTATGACATCGCGCCTCTCACGTCCGTGATCAAGAACGGCGGCTGGGTGCTCAAGTCCGCGCACGTGCGCGTGGTGCCGAAAAAGGGCGGTCAGGAAGTGAGCTACGACGTGGGCCCGACGGCGTTGCGCACCCACGGCGGCATCCCCGTCTTCGGTCTTTATGCGGACCACCTCAACACGGTCGAGGTGAAGTACGTCCGCGTGAACCAGGGCAAGGACGAAACGATCGAGGAGAAGTATCAGATCGCGACGCCCCCCGTCTGGTTCGATCCCTCCTGGACCGACGGGAAGACCTACAAGACCTTTGACATCGAGGTGAAGAAGAAGGCCCCGAAGGCCTTCGCCGACCGTCTCTACCTCATCAACAACCTGCTCCCCGCGTCCCCGAAGGGCATGCGCGCCGTCTGGAACAACCCGATGGGCGGGGCGCTCCAGTGGAACTTCTACCCGCAGAACGCCGTCGTCGACACGCAGGGTGAGGTCCGCTGGTACATGCTCCCCACCAAGATCTACGATCCGCGCGACATCTACCGCGCCGGGATCATGATGGGGTTCCATCAGAACGACGACGGGGCGCTCTCCTTCGGCTACGGCCAGCGCTACGCCAAGTACGACCTGATGGGCCGCGAAATCTTCAACCGGCGCCTCCCCGAGAACTACAACGACTTCAGCCACGCGATGGCCCCGGGGCCCGACGGCCGCTACTTCCTGCGCGTGGCGAGTTCCGACCTGCGCCGCGCGGACGACACGCACGTGCGCACGGTGCGCGACGTGATCATCGAAGTCGACCGCGACGGGAACGTCACGGACGAATGGCGCCTCTTCGACATCCTCGATCCGCAGCGGAACATCGTCCTGAAGTCGATCGACCAGGGCGCGGTCTGCCTCAACATCGACCTGGAGAAGTCCGGCCAGACGCTGACCGCCGAACAGCTGGCGAAGCTTGAGGCCGAGCACGAATTCGGCGACATCGCCGGGACGGGCGCCGGGCGCAACTGGGCGCACGTCAACTCGGTCGACTACGACGAAGAGGACGACAGCATCATCCTGTCGTCCCGCCACCAGTCCTCCGTCATCAAGATCGGCCGCGACAAGGAAGTGAAGTGGATCCTCTCCGCTCCGAACGGCTGGGCCGAAAAGTACCGCTCGAAGATCCTCACGCCCGTCAACGCCAAGGGCGAACCCTTGAAGTGCCGCCTCGGCGTCTGCGAAGGGGGCTTCGACTGGACGTGGACGCAGCACACCGGCTGGAAGATCGACGAGATGAGCAAGGACGACGTCCTCTACCTCTCCGTCTTCGACAACGGCGACGGCCGCGGCTTCCGCCAGCCCGACGACCCCAAGGAAAAGTACAGCCGTGCGGTCGTCTACAAGATCGACCAGAAGAAGATGACGGTCGAGCAGGTCTGGAGCTACGGCGAGAAGCGCGGTCACGAGCTCTACAGCCCGATCACGTCTTCGGTCGAGTACAAGAAGGACAAGGATTCGGTCGTCGTCTATTGGGCGTCGATCGGCGTGGGCACCCC
>OGHV01001027.1_pt1 | contig 16985 bp, 14 predicted proteins | sample 1571551 | NCBI WGS metagenome assembly OGHV01 (sample SAMEA2581960, study PRJEB24529) | metagenome | biome: Human gut stool | place: China | collected 2011 | reverse complement strand
ATTGGCTCTCCCTTTGGGAGAGCTGGCAAAGCCGTCAGGCTTTGACTGAGAGGGCCCCGAAAACTTTTTTTAAAAAATCTCGAAAAAAAGTGAAAGGAATCTGCGTTTCATGTATTATAGAGAGTGAAACTGCGAATGTATAACACAAAACCGCGTGATATATCAATGCGGCGGGCGGTGCGGATAAGTTAGACTGCGCTACTCCCCGCAATATATTACGGCGGTTCATAACTTGCTGTATATCGCAGAATATTTTGTCTGAAAAGGGGAAGGGAAAATAAAATTCCACTATTGAAAATACTGGATATACATGCTATAATTACGATAATGGGTTTGTCTGGTAAAAATAACCTGCCAGGGGAAAGAACGACAAAAGTCGGATATCTTTTTCTCCGGTTTTGCCAAAAATACTATGATGCAGGGAGGGCTCCACTGTGCGGAAAAATCATCACGGAAAAAAAGATAGGCTGGTGAAGCGCGTTTTTGCGCTTTGTCTGGCGCTTGCGGTCATCTGCACCTGCCTTGTGCCGGTGTTTGCAACGGAGGGTCTGATCGATCCTCAGGTTAATCAAGAGGCCTCCCGGCCCGTAGATGACGGCGTGGCATCCTATCCTGACGACGAATTTGCCGGTTTCGGCGAGGAGGAAGCCACCCGGCCTGTAGACGGCGGCGAAGCTGCCGGTTTTGGCGAGGAGGAAGCCACCCGGCCTGTGGAAGGCGGGGAGGACAACCTCGACGGCGGCCCCAACGTTAAGGAAACGGAGTGGGGCACCGTCATTGAATACGGCCCCAGCTCCAGCACCGGTACCGACCCCGACCCCGTGACCCAGTGGTCCGGCGAGGACGACGTGGTGGAAAAGCCTGATGACAAAGTGGTCGTTTCCGGCGACGAGATCAAAAAGCTGCAGGACATGGTGGTCTACCGCTTCTGGCTGAAGGAGCTGAACGCCAACGACCTGAAGGACATTACCGCTCAGGCACAGATCAACAATATGACGGAAAGCGAGTATCTGGCCCGGAACGGTGAGGTTCTGTGGAACCTGTACTTCATTCAGGCTGTGCCCCGGGCAGAGACCATTGCGGACTACAGCAGCTACATCGAGAACCCCTCCTCCAACCGGGACCCCAAGGGCGAACTGCGGCTGTTTGACTACTGGTACACGCTGGACGAGTTTGGCAACCGGGTGCGCCTGAACCTCACCGACCCCACCAGCAACATTCTGGACGACAAGACCACCACCGTGAACGTCTACGCCGCATGGAAGGACGGCACCGTGGGCTCCGATGAGGAAGAGGACGTGGATCACGAGGATCTGGTGGACAAGAACCCCGTGCCTGTGGATCTGGAAACCAAGGCCTCTGCCTCCTACGTGGACGAGGACGGCAACACGAAGAGCGTCAATCTGCCGGTGGAAGTGAAAAACCTGCCCTCTGCCGCCCATAGCCTCAGCGTCATCCACATGGGTGATGACGATATGCAGACCTTCTACGAGAGCCACGAGGACAGCTTTGGGGAAATGATGCCCATTCTGGGCCTGAAGATCTCCCCCAAGAACGCCAAGGGTGAAAAGGTGCAGCCTGTCAAGGGCCAGAAGGCCACCGTCACCGTCTCCGGTCTGGAAAAACTGCCGGAAATGGAAGGCGCAACTGCCGACACGCTGAAGGTGTTCCACGAGACCTCTGACGGCAATGTGGAGATTCTGGATGTCCTTACTTATACCAACGGCACCCTGACCTTTGAGACCTCCAGCTTCAGCCCCTTTGTGGTTGTACGGACGGATGGGTATGCAGTTGATACAATGGATATCAATAGCATCACAAAAGTTTCTATCAAGGACGATATTGCAAATAGTGGCCACTACGTTCTGAAAATCACTGCGGATGGCAATGAGTATGAAGGCGCGGAAGCAGGAAAACTATTAAAAGAGAATGGCTTTACTGTGACCTGGGAGAAAGGTGGTACTGTTGTTAACCGCCTTGAGGTGACAAATGGTGTTTATAGCCGTGAAGAAAATGGCGGTTGGGTTGATGTTGTCTACACGGATGGCGCTAATTTGACTTATACTGTGACCATTGCTAAAGACACTCAAAGCCTAAATGATAGTTTGACGGTTAATTATAACGATGAGCTGAAAAACGGTGGCTTTGAAGATGAGCTCAGTAATGGTACGGATCAGATCAATGCTGATACAGCTTCTAATCTGGTGTGGAAGACAACTGCAATAACTGGTGGTCAACACAAAATCGAAATTGGCAATACGAAGGGGATGACATCGGTCTATGAGCTACAAGCAAATGGCGATAAATGGGAAAGTGTACAGTTGTCTAACACGGCAAAAGCGTATGGTTGTGCAAGAGCAAATACTGGTGACCAGTTTGCAGAGCTAAATGCTGAAGGCGCAGGTGCTCTATATCAGGATGTTTTGACAAAGCCGGGCCAACCAATGAATTGGCGTTTCTTTCATAGAGCGCGTACGCGCAGAGGTGATAAAGACCAGTCCAAGAGTGTTATTCAGAGTGGAGCTGACACAATGGCCATGGTGATTGCACCACTTGAACTTGTGAAAGATGTTACTACACAGGCTCAGTTGGAAAGCCTGCTTGCTAAGTGTACAAATCATAATGGCGAAAATTACATTACAAAGAATAATAAAAGATACACAGTTTATGTATACGAGGCAACGGCTGCTATCGAGGATTTATCCGGTTATAGGAAATGGGGTCAGGTCAATTGGTATGCTAAATATTCCACTTCTAGCTGGACGGAGAGTAGCGATACCTATAAGATTCCGGACGGCCAATATTTGACCCGATTCTTCTTTGCAGCAATTTCTACTGCTTCTGACGACGACCAGACTAACCAGACTAAGACTATGGGTAACTTGCTGGATGATGTCTGGTTTAGCCAGAACGTTGCACCGCCAACTTCCGGCACAGGCCGTGTTACTGTTACCAAGAAGTTCTATGGTTTGACAGAGGCAGAAGCTAAGACATTAGGGAATAGCGGTTTCATTTCTTATGACCAAAGTGTGGCTGTTCGTGGTATTGCTGACCAGGCACTGACACCGGTTGATTTTAGTCGTGATATTTGGACGAACGGCTATGATGATGAGAATGGACCTTATGTTTCTGTAAGCCATGTGTTCGATGAAGTTGTTGAAGCAAATACGGATTACACATATTATTTCAAAGAAGATGTCAAGAAGGCTGATGTTAGTGGTTACAAATTGACAAAAACCCTTGTAGATGGTGTCGAAGGCGCAACTGCTGGTAGTGTGACCATGAATAAGGAACACAGTAACCGGTCTATAACCTTCTCGAACTTCTACGAGAAGAAGACCGCTGATGTTACCATTACCAAGCAGGTCACCGGCCTGATGGGTGATACCCACAAGGAATTTGCTTTCCGCATTACCGGGCTGGATAGCAAGGGCGTGACGCTTGAGAATAACAATGGCGGTTTGTCCAACTTTACCCTGACGCACAACGGTAGCGTTACCCTGAAAAATGTGCCCATGGATACTGTATTTGCTGTGGTGGAGACGCTGGGCGCAGACAGTGGGTATGAGACCAAGGCCACCGGCCATGATACCGCTGTTACCGATGGAGCAACCCGTACCTTCTACTACAAGTTGGTGCTGGAAGATGGCCAGCAGAAGCTGGTGACCTGCGATGCAGAGGGCAACACTGTAAAAGCACAGGAAGGGCTGGCAATTACCGTGACCAACCACTGCACCCTCAAGCCCGACACCGGTGTTCTCCTCGACACCCTGCCTTACATCGTCATCCTTGCTGTGGTCGTTGGCGGCGTTGCCCTGTTGATGCTGCGCAAGCGCCGTAAGGAAGATGACTAAAGGGGGCTGACCGCATGGCGAAGAAGAAAGCGCCCCAGCGGCTCCCCGGGGCCGAGGAAAGCTGCATCAGCCCGGAACAGCTGGCGATCATCCAGTGGTTCCGGACGGTGAAATTCCGCAAGAACCTGCTGGGCGGCGTGGACGAAGCGGCAATGTGGAAGAAGCTGGAAGAGCTTTACGCCCTGTACGAAGCCGCCATCCGCGCCGAGCGCACCCGCTATAATGTGCTCTTGGAGCAGCAGACCGGAAGCCTGCCCTTGGATACCACCAAAGTTGACAGCACTGACCCCCAAAAGGAGGCGCATTCCGATGCACCCGCTGGACAATGAAGCCCTGAAGCTGGGGGCAAAGGCGGTGCGCCGCCGTCGGCTGGACGCTGAGAACCGGCAGGATTTTATCAGCCTGCTGGGCCGCATTGTGGTGATCCTGCTGTGCGCCTGGGTGCTGTTCACGCAGGTGTTCCTGCTCACGCAGGCCAAGGGCAGCAGTATGTTCCCCGCGGTAAAGGATGGCGACCTGCTCATCTGCTACCGCCTGCAAAAAACCTACGCAAAAAACGACGTTGTGGTCTACACCCAGGGCGGCAAGCTCCGGGTGGGCCGCATCCTTGGGCGCGAGGGCGACCTTGTGGCTCTGGACGACAGCGGCACCCTTGTGGTGAACGGCGCGGTGCAGAGCGGCGAGATCCTCTACCCCACCTACGCAAAAGACGCGCTGGAGTACCCCTACACGGTGCCGGAGGGCTGCGTTTTTGTGCTGGGCGATTACCGCACACAATCCGAGGACAGCCGGGATTTTGGCCCGGTTCCGCTGGAGGATGTGCAGGCAAAAGTAATTACACTACTGCGGCGACGCAGTCTGTAATACCACGGAAGCCGGAAGAAGCTGCCGGCATCCTACCTGTGAACCGCGGAGTTTGGGCCGCGGCACAGGAGTACGAACTATTTCTTACTAGGGAGGAATAACAATGAAACTGAAGAAATTCTTCGCGGGCGTTCTGGCTGCCGCCATGATGCTCACCGTCGGCGCAACTGCAGCGTTTGCGACGGCACCGGAATACACCACAACTCCAGATAACGTAGATCTGGGCATTATGAAGAACTATAAGGTAGAAAAGGGCACTGCACCGAAAGAAGATTTTACCTTTTCTGTGACTTACGTGCCTGTTAAGAGTAAGCCTTATACTACTGCTTATACTGGTTATGATGGCACTTATACTCAGCCTGTAGCAAGCAAAACTGCTACTGCTTCTTTCAAGAACGATATGGATGCCAAAGCAGAGAATTATCAGGAATCCCTGGGCATTAAGATTTCTGATTTCAGCCTGCCCAAAGGCCCCGGTAAGTATTGCTTTGAAATCAAAGAAAATGTCCCGACCAATAAGACCCCGGGCGTTACCTATGATGAGACCATTCGTTACCTTGTGATTACTGTTGCAAATAACGATGCCCTTGATGGCGGCTGTGTGTACTTTGCACAGCTGTATGATGATACCTATGCCCCTGCAAACAGCATCATGGGTAAAGCTACCGGTACTAAGGTCACTGGTGACAATGCATTTACCAACACTTACACTGCTAACAATGTTGTGATTAGCAAGGATATCAAGGGCAGTCTGAGCGATCTGGCTGCCAAGTTTACCTTTAAGGTCAAACTGACTTATGCTAATGGCAAGAATGCAACCCAGTATGTTGGTGCTAAGGTTACTGAGTATGATGGCGTAACTGAGGGTGTTAAGGGTCTGGTCTGGGCTATCGATGGCACTACTGAGCACGAGATTTCTCTGGGCCGCAATCAGTCTATCACGCTTACGAACCTGCCCGAAGGTGTTACCGTGACCGTTGAGGAAACTGACGGCGGTGAGTATACCGTGACCAAGAGTGATGATACAACTGGTACTCTGGAGAACAGCACCATTACTGCTACTATTTCCAAGGTGAACGATGCTTTGGTAGACGGCAAAATCGGCTTTATCAACACCAAGGAAGGCACCCCCGACATGGGCGTTGTGCTGGACAATGCACCTTACATTGCAATGCTGGCCATCGTTGCCATTGGTGGTGTGGTCCTGATGCTGAACAAGCGCCGCCGCGACGAGGAGTAATTGCTCGCGGTAGATTAAACCCCACCGTCATCCCTTGCGGGATGCCACCGCCCCTAGTAGGGGCGGCCTTGGCAAAACCGTGAAGCTTTGCGCCATGCCAAGGGCCCCCCTATTAGCGGGGGCTGGCACGCGAAGCGTGACTGGGGGGTTATCTCAGCACAAACCTAACGAATAACCACTTATTTGAATTTGCTTAACCGGAGGTGGGCTGTATCAACTGGCAGAGAAAAGCGTTGAGGGCAGCCGACTTTCTGGTGAGCGCGGTGGTCGTGCTGTTCCTGGTGGTCGCCGGGGCGTATTCAGCCTATGCCCTGTGGGACAACTCGCAGGTGTACGCCGCCGCAGACAATGTTCAGGCAGAGCTTTTGCAGTTCAAGCCCAAGGCGGGCGCGGATAACGGCGCAAGCTTTGAGGAGCTGCTGGGCATCAACCCGGATGTCTGCGCGTGGGTCACACTGGACAACACCGCCATCGACTACCCTGTGGTACAGGGCGAGGATAACTTTACCTATGTGAACACCGATGTCTACGGTGATTTCTCGCTGGCAGGCAGCATCTTTCTGGATGTGAACTGCGACAAGAACTTCACCGACCCCTACTCTCTGCTGTATGGTCACCACATGGAAGAGAGCAAGATGTTCGGTGATCTGGATCTCTACAAGGACGCGGAGTTCTTTGCAGAGAACACCACCGGTGAGCTGATCCTGCCCGACCGCACCTATGATCTTCAAACCTTTGCATGTCTGCTGGTCCCTTCGTCTGAGAGCGCGATTTTCCAGCCCCAGCGCTGGGACAGCGACCTGCAGGGGTTGTACACCTTTGCGCAGGAGAACGCCCTGAACCTGAACACCGAAACGCTGGCCGCCATGAAAGCGGCGGGCGATGACGCTCAGGTGCTGGCGCTGTCCACCTGTTCAACGGAGTTTACCGATGCACGCACCATTCTTCTGGCGTGGATGATCCCGTCCGCGTCGGATTCATAAAGGAGAGGATGAAATGAGGTTCCGTAAAATCGCGGCAGCACTCCTGACGCTTGCGTTGGGGTTCTGCCTGTGTCAGCCGGCGGCATTTGCGGCCACCGCGGCTGACCAGCATACACAGCTGCAGGAGCTTCCGGTTTCCATTCAGTCCACGGGGGAAACACCTCTCCCAAAGGAAACACTGACTGTGGAACTTGAGGCTGTGGACAATGCGCCCCTGCCCGAGGTGACCACTCTGGAGATCACCGACGGCGAGACCGGCAGCTTTGGTCCCATCAGCTACACCAAGCCCGGCTATTACGTTTACACCGTGCGCCAGCGCGCCGGTGTAAACACCCGCGGCACCTACGATGAAACCGTGTACTATCTGCGCGTTTCCGTGGTGTGGGACAACGACAAGCTGGTGGCCCGGATGGCCGTGCACACACAGGCCGACCTGATGGACGAAAAGGTGAGCAGCATCACCTTCAACAACAGCTACAAGGCCATCGAGACCCCGTACTACCCGGACCCGTATGACCCTGATCCCGTCACCCCGCCCACCCCTTCCACGCCGGAGAACCCGGCCCCGGCAGATGCCCGCCCGACCGTGACTGAAACCACCACCCCTAGTGCACCGGAGCCCACCGCCCCGGCCAGCGTGGTGGCGGATGCCCGCCCGGCCGAAGGCCCCAAACTGATCCAGACCGGCCAGCTGAACTGGCCTGTGCCTGTTCTGACGGTAAGCGGTCTGGTGCTGGTGGCTGTGGGTGCCTACCTGATGGAGCGCAGCAAGAAACGTGAAAAGAATGCATAAAGTATCCCCCGGGCTCGTCTGCATCGTGCTGGGTGTGGTGCTCCTGCTGGCGGCGGGCGGCCTGTACGCCTACAACCGCTACGAAGATGCCCACGCCGGTGCCGAGGCCCAGACCGTGGTGGCCGACCTTCAGCAGAAGGTGGAGACCCCGGAACCGGAGGCAGAGAGCGGCCCCCTGGACCCCGAGCTCCCGGTGGTGGAGGTCGATGGCAACGAATATGTGGGCGAGATCTCCATCCCCGCCATCGGCATTGACCTGCCGGTGATGAGCGAGTGGAGCTACCCCCGCCTGAAGATCGCCCCCTGCCGCCAGTTCGGCTCTTCCCGCACCGATGATCTGGTCATTGCGGCGCACAACTACGAGAGCCATTTCGGCAAGCTGACCTCCCTCACAGCGGGGGACAGCGTCACCTTCACCGATATGGACGGCATCGTGAATGAGTACGTCGTGAACAAGGTCGAAGTGCTTGACCCCCACAGTGTGGAGGAAGTGGAACACAGCGGCTACGCCCTGGTGCTGTACACCTGCACCTACGGCGGCAAGACCCGTGTCACCGTCTTCTGTGATCGTGCATCGTAAAAATCAAGGCTGAAAAACAAAAAGAAGCCCCGACATTCGTCGGGGCTTCTTTTTTACTATGTGGGAACTCCCTCCGTCATTGCTGACGCAATGCCACCTCCCTCTCAGAGGGAGGCTTTTCGCTACCGTAAGGCTCCCTCCTAGAGGGAGCTGTCGCCGGAGGCGACTGAGGGAGTTACTGTTTTTTCCACCGCCGCATCACGCCCATGCCCAACGCATAGGGGCCGGTGTGCACGGCAATGGTGCAGCCGATCTGCAACAGGACCACATTGCACTCGCAGGTGGGGTACTTGGCGCGCAGGGCGGCGCGGGTCTGCATCCAGAGCCGCTTGCCCTCGTCGGCATCGTAGCCGTAGCCCACCGTGATGCAGTAGTCATCGGGTGTGCCGTTGTGTTCGGCCAGATAGGTCATCAGCAGGTCGAGGGCCTTCTCAAAGCTCTTCTGGCGGCCGCGGGCCACGCCAGCGGAAAAGATCTCACCCTCCTTGAACAGGATCATGGGCTTGATGCCCAGAATATTGGCAGCACGGCCTGTGACTTTGCCGATGCGCCCGCCCTTGATGAGGTAGTCCAGATTACCCACCGTGAAGAAGATCTGGTTGGTGATCTTTTCCGCTTCCAGCCAGGTCACGGCTTCGTCCAGCGTACAGCCTGCATCCCGCATGGCCACCGCGTTTTCCACCACGATGGATTCGGTCACGGTGGCGGCGGTGCTGTCAATGACCTCGATCTTAGCATCGGGGAAATCCTCCAGCACCAGCTCCCGGGCGTTGCGGGCACTGCCCACGCAGCCGCTCATCTTGCTGGTAAAGCAGATGCAGAGCACCGGGCGGCCCGCCTCGGCATGGGCCCGGAAGACGGTCTCAAAATCCTCCAGAGAAGGCAGGCTGGTCTTGGGGTAGGCCGCGGGGTTATCTACCATGAACTGGTAGAAATCGCGCACGGCGATCTCCTTGCCTTCCTTGCGGTAGTGCTCACCGTCCAGCGAGACATAGAAGGGGATGATCTCAATATTCAGTGTTGCGGCCGTCTCAGGGGTCAGGTCACAGGCGCTGTCCGTGATGATATCAAACATAGTCACGCTTCCTTTTCAATGCGGCGGGTTCTGTGGCGCGGATCAGACGTTGTGATGGATGTAGGCCTCACGCTCGGCACCAACGGAGATGTAGGTGATCTTGCAGCCAATAGCCTTTTCCAGATACTCAACGTAATCGCGGGCTTCCTGGGGCAGATCCTCCCACTTGCGGGCAGCAGTGATATCGCAGTGCCAGCCGGGCAGATATTCCACCACGGGCTGTGCGGTGTCCAGAGCCATGCCCATGGGGAAGCGCTTGGTGATGGTGCCGTCGGTCAGCTTGTAGCCGGTGACCATGGGGATCTTCTCCATGTAGTCCAGCACGTCCAGCAGGGTCAGGGCAACCTCATCGCAGCCCTGGCAGAACACGCCGTAGTGGCTTGCCACCAGGTCGATGGGGCCAACGCGGCGGGGACGGCCGGTGGCTGCACCGTACTCGTGGCCAGCCTCACGCAGGGCGTGCTTCTCTTCCTCGGTCATGGCCAGCTCAGTGACAAAGGGGCCGTCGCCCACGCAGGAGGAGTAAGCCTTCATCACGCCGATGCTGTTGGTCAGCTTGTGGCCCGGGATGCCTGCGCCGATGGGGGCGTAAGCGCCGATGACGTTGGAGGAGGTGGTGTAGGGGTAGATACCGAAGTCGATGTCGCGCAGAGCGCCCAGCTGGGCCTCGAACAGCACCTTCTTGCCGGCGGCATCTGCGTCAGCCAGATACTGGCCCACGTCGCAGATGTAATCCTTGAAGATGGCGGCATACTTCTCCAGCCATGCCCACATCTCGTCCACGCTGATGGGGGCGGAGTGGTAGCTGCCCTCCATCACCAGGTTCTTGGAATCCACCATGGTCACCAGGCGCTTCTTCACGCTGTCGTCCAGGTGGAGCAGGTCGCCCATGCGCAGGGTCTTCTTCATGTACTTGTCACCGTAAGTGTAGGCGATGCCGCGCTTGGTGGAGCCGAACTGTGCGCCGGTCTTGGCCAGGCGGGCCTCTTCCAGGCCGTCCTGATCGACATGGTAGGGCATGGTGATGGTGGCCCGGTCGGAAATCTTCAGGTTATCGGGGGTGATGGAAATGCCCTGCTCCCGCAGCTTGTTGATCTCGCCGTCCAGATGGTGCGGGTCGATGACCATACCGTTGCCCATCACGCAGACAACGTTGGGGCGCAGGATGCCGGAGGGCAGCAGGTTCAGCACGAACTTGCCGCGCTCGTTCTTCACGGTGTGGCCTGCGTTGTTGCCGCCCTGATACCGTGCAACGATGTCATACTCCTGGCTGATCAGGTCGACCATGCGGCCCTTGCCCTCATCGCCCCAGTTGATACCCGTAATTGCAGTAAGCATAATAAATGACCTCTTTATCATTTTTTCAAAAGACAGCCTTTTCCGTGCACCTTGCCCGGGATACGCCACCTTGGGAATCTGTACCGACCGCGGAAATGTCCGCAACAATACAATTATAGTATAGCACGAAACGCAGAACAAAAAAAGAGGGAAGAAATACTTTTCTCTCAATTATCCACAGGGCGCTCATCTTCGTGATGCTGCTTTAGTTCTTCTTCCCCAGCTTGTGCACAGTGCCATCCGGCTCTTTGATCGAGGTGTTGTTCAGCTGGGCGCGCAGGCTGGCCTTTACGTCCGCAACATACTCCTGCCGCAGGGCCTGCTGCTCTGCCTTTTCGGCATCGGTCAGGCCGGTGGTCTTGCTCTTTTTTGCCAGCTCGTTGATACGGGCGATCTTCTCGTTTGTCATCGCAGTTCTCCTATTAGATAAAATGTGATATAATATGACCGGGATGCCCCTTCCGGCAGCTGCGGCTCTTTTGGCGAGGCAGCAGGAGGGAGCTATTTGAATCAAAGCAAGTATAACAAAGGATGAAACCGATGTCAAAACAGTTGAATTTTGCACAGCAGATGGACGAAGTGTTGAAAACGCTGGGGCCGCAGCGGCCAAAGCTGCTGCTCCACGCCTGCTGCGGGCCCTGTTCCAGCGCCGTGCTGGAAAAGCTGTGCCGGTATTTTGAGATCACGGTGCTTTACTATAACCCCAACACCTGGCCTGCCGAAGAATACTACCGCCGGGGCGAGGAGCTGAAAAAGTTTGTGGCGCAGGCGCACCCGCTGGGGGTCACGGTCATCGAGGACCATTATGACCCGCAGGAGTTCTACACGGCTGTGCAGGGGCTGGAAAACGAGCCGGAGCGGGGCGGGCGGTGCACCGTCTGCTACCGTTTGCGGATGCGCCGGGCGGCACAGTACGCAAAGGAGCACGGCTTTGATTGGTTCACCACCACGCTTTCCATCAGCCCCCACAAGGATGCTGCCCGCATCAATCAGATCGGGCAGGAGCTTGAAGCCGAATTCGGCATCAGGCACCTGCCCTCGGATTTCAAAAAGCAGAACGGCTACCTGCGCTCCCTCCAGCTCTCGGAGGAGTACGGGCTTTACCGTCAGGATTACTGTGGGTGTGAGTTCAGCGCAAAGGCGAGGGGATGAACCGCTCAGCCGCCTGCGGTGACAGCTCCCCTGGCAGGAGAGGCGGCATTGCGAAGCAATGACGGAGAAGTTTACTCCTCACGCATTCTGGACACCAGAATTGCAAAGATGATCAGCCCCACGCAGGGCACGATGTTGGTTGCCATACCAACAGCAAGACCGGCGCTTTCAGCCACCTTGCCGATGACCCAGGGCATCAGGATCGCGCCGCTGGATGCCACCGGCAGCATGATGCCCATGCTGGTCACGGTGGTCATTTTACCGGCGCTGGCCACGGCTGTGGGGTTCATACCGGCCATGGAGAAGGCAAAGGCGAACAGCAGCAGGATGGCAGGCAGCTGGCTGTGGGTCTGCATCATGGCAAAGTAGAAGGCAGTGCAGAAAACCGCCATAAACACCATGGCCTTGCGGGGCTGTTTGAGTGGGAACACAAAGGCGATGAGCAGGCGGCCGATCAGGGTGGCACCCCACATCACGGTGACGGTATAGGCCGCCAGCGTGCCTGCAATGATGCCGCTGTCCTTGAAGTAGGTGACCATCCAGCCCACAACGCTCTGCTCGGCGGCGTTCTGGCAGAACAGCAGGCCGGTGAGCAGCCAGAAGCGGGAGGCGCGCAAAAAGCTCCAATCGGTGACAGCTTCTTTGGCCTTGGCGCGGCCTGCCATGGGGGTGAACAGGTATACCAGCCAGAGCACCAGACCCAGCGCCGCCAGTGCCAGCACGGCCAGCGTGGTGCTGACCCTGGCAGCGGCAGAGATCAGAAAGGGGCAGAGCAGGGCGCCGCAGGCGTAGCAGGCGTGCATGGTGTTCATGCCCCGGGTGCGGTCTGCAGAGTTTCCGCTGACAAGGATGGTGCAGGTGTTCAGGACACTGCCCTTGGCAATGCCCACAATGAAGAAGGCCAGCGCCAGCAGAATGGGCAGGCCGGTCAGGCCCATCAGGCCGTAGCCCACCGCATAGCCGATGGTCAACAGCAGGACGCTTGGTTTCATGCCCATTTTTCCCACCAGCGCACCGGCCAGCAGGCCCGCCAGCAGGTTGCCGATGCTCAGCAGGCTGAGCAGGGTGCCGGTCATGCCGTAGGCAAAGCCGTATTCCTCCTGCAGCAGGCTGACCACCACACCGCTGGAAATGGTGCAGATGCCGCTGAAAAAGAAGGTGACGAAGCCCGCGTTCCGCAGGCGGGTATTCCGTTGTTCCATAGGATTCTCCTTGCAGTATTCGGGGGCGCAGCGCCCATAGTTGCTTTTATTAAAGCATATTCTGGTCAGAAAGCAAGGGCTGTTGAGCCAGCAGAAGCAAAATCAGCGCCCAGTGGAAGCGCCCTGCCGTTCGGTGGGGCGCTTCTGTATTTTATTTTGCGTCTTCTATTGACAAAGATCGAATCGTGCGTTATGATATTGTACGGCATCAAACAGTTCTAAAGAAAACAATCCTGTCACAAACAATTCAAAAGGGAAACCATTATGCACGATGAAAGCAAAAAACAGCCCTGCTGCAACCCCCCATGGGAGCCGCCGCAGGTCATCCCGGCACAGGTGCGCCGGGTGAACAACCTGATCTTCCGCAAGATCAACCAGTTCCACCGGGAGAACAACGTGGACAACGTGACCCCCATGCACGACTGGATCATGAGCTACCTCTACTGGCACAAAAATGAGGCCGTATACCAGCGCGATATCGAGCGGGAGTTTTCCATCACACGCTCGACCGTGACGAACATCCTGCAGCTGATGGAGCGCAAGGGCTACATCGAACGCCAGAGCGTGCCGCAGGATGCCCGACTCAAGCGGCTGATCCTGACGGAAGAGGGGGGCCGCGTCCATGAAAAGACGATACTCTCCCTGCACCAGACCGATGAGTTTGTGGCCGGATTGCTGACGGAAGAGGAAAACGCAGAGCTTCTGCGGTTATTGAACAAGCTGCGCAAGGGGCTGGAATGACCCCTGCAAATAAACTTCAGGAGGATTACAACAGATGATCAAAAAACTTGTGTCACATCTGGGCGAGTACAAGCGCGCCGCGATCCTGACACCGATCCTATCTGCTCTGGAAGCCATCATGGATGTGCTGCTGCCCACCATCATGGCCTTTATCATTGACCAGGGCATTGAAAAGGGCGATATGAACGCCGTTGTCAAGTACGGCCTGCTCACCTTCCTGGTGGCGGCCATTGCCCTGCTGCTGGGCGTGCTGGCCGGCAGGTTTGCCGCCACGGCATCCACCGGCTTTGCAGGCAACCTGCGCGATGCGATGTATGAGAACATCCAGCATTTCTCGTTCTCCAACATCGACAAGTACTCCACGGCCGGTCTGGTCACCCGTATGACCACCGACGTGACCAACCTGCAGAACGCGTTCCAGATGATCGAGCGCATGTGTGTGCGTGCCCCCGTCCATCTGGTTTTCGCGCTCATCATGGCCTCCATGATCAGCCGCTCGCTGACCATGGTGTTCCTGGTGGCGATCGTATTCCTGGTGGCAGTGCTGGCAGGCATTATGGTCCCCACCTTCGGCATCTTTGATAAGGTGTTCAAGAACTACGATAACCTGAACGCCTCCGTGCAGGAGAATGTCTCGGCCATCCGCGTGGTCAAGAGCTTTGTCCGGGAGCACTTTGAGAACGAGAAGTACACCAAGGCCTGCGAGAGCCTGTACAAGCAGTTCGTCCACGCCGAGAGCCGCTTGAGCTTCAACAACCCCGCCATGCTGGTCTCTGTGTACGGCTGCAACATCGCCCTGAGCTGGTTCGGCGCACATTACGTCCTGAACGGTGCGATCACCACCGGCCAGCTGAACGCCCTGTTCGGTTACATTATGAACATCCTGATGGCCCTGATGATGCTGAGCATGGCCTTTGTGATGATCGCCATGTCCGCCGCTTCTGCCCGCCGTATCGTGGAAGTGCTGGACGAGACCACCGACCTGCCCGCCCCCAAGGCACCGGTGCAGCAGGTCAGGGATGGCGGCATCGAGTTCGAGCACGTTACCTTTAAGTATAAGCACGGCTCCGGCCAGCCTGTCCTGAATGATGTTACCTTCAGCATCCGGCCGGGCGAGACGCTGGGCATCATCGGCGGCACCGGCAGTGCAAAATCCAGCCTGGTGCAGCTGATCCCCCGCCTGTATGATGCCGAGACCGGCTCTGTCAAGGTGGGCGGCGTGGACGTTAAGGATTACAGCCTGGATGTCCTCCGCCGGGAGGTCTCCATGGTGCTGCAGAAGAACGTTCTGTTCAGCGGCACCATCCTCGACAACCTGCGCTGGGGCGATGAGAACGCCAGCGAGGAAGAGTGCATCCGGGTGGCCAAGCTGGCCTGCGCCGATGAGTTCATCGAGCGCTTCCCCGACAAGTACAATACCTGGATCGAGCAGGGCGGCTCCAACGTGTCCGGCGGCCAGAAGCAGCGCCTGACCATTGCCCGCGCCCTGCTGCGCAAGCCCAAGGTGCTGATTTTGGACGACTCCACCAGCGCCGTGGACACCGCGACCGATGCCAAGATCCGCAAGGCCTTCCGGGAGGAGATCCCCGGCACCACCAAGATCATCATTGCACAGCGCATCTCCTCCGTGCAGGATGCAGACCGCATCCTGGTGCTGGACAACGGCCAGATCAACGGCCTGGGCACCCACGAGGAGCTGCTCAAGACAAACAAGATCTATCAGGAAGTTTACAACAGCCAGACCCAGGGCGGCGGCGATTTCGATAAGCAGGGAGGTGAGCAGTAATGGCACAGGTGAAAGAAGTGAAGGGCCCCGGCCCCCGTAGGATGGGCGGCCCCAAGCCGAAGGTCGAGAATCCGGGCAAGCTGCTCAAGCGGATCATGGATGAGGTGTTCAAGCACTATCTGCCCCACTGCATCCTTGTGCTGGTCTGCATCATCGTCAGCGCGCTGGCAAATGTGCAGGCAAGCCTCTTCCTCAAGACCCTGATCGATGATTACATCGTCCCCATGACCAAGCAGGCCACACCGGACTTCGGCCCGCTGACAGGCGCACTGGTGCGCATCGGCTGCATCTACGCCATCGGCGTGCTGGCCGCATGGCTCAACGCCCGTATCATGGTCAACGTGACCCAGGGCACCCTGCGCAACCTGCGCGTCCAGCTTTTCACCCACATGGAAAGCCTGCCCATCCGGTATTTTGACTCCCACCCCCACGGCGACATCATGTCGGTGTACACCAACGATGTGGACACCCTGCGCCAGATGATCAGCCAGAGCATCCCCCAGCTGGTGTCCAGCGCCATCACCATCGTGTCCGTGTTCACCAGCATGTGCCTGATGAGCTGGCAGCTCACCGTTGTCACCATGCTGATGGTGGCCCTGATGCTGTTCTGCTCCAAGAAGATCACTGCCATGAGCGGCAAGTACTTTGTGGCCCAGCAGAAGGATCTGGGCAAGGTGAACGGCTATATCGAAGAGATGATGGAGGGCCAGAAGGTCGTCAAGGTGTTCACCCACGAGCAGAAGGCTCTGGACGGCTTCCGGCAGCTGAACGATAAGCTGAAGGAAAGCGCCAAGCAGGCCAACAGCTACGCAAACATCATCATGCCCGTTACCGCACAGCTGGGCAATATCAGCTATGCAGTCTGTGCTCTGGCAGGCGCAGCCATGGCCGTTGGCAATGTCGGCGGCATGACCCTGGGTACCGTGATGGCCTTCCTGAGCCTGAACAAGAGCTTCAATATGCCCATCAGCCAGGTGTCTATGCAGGCCAACAGCGTGATCATGGCACTGGCCGGTGCAGAGCGTATCTTCAAGATGATGGACGAGACCAGCGAGACCGACGAGGGCTATGTCACCCTGGTCAACGTCAAGTATGGCAAGGATGACGAGCTGATGGAGACCACCGAGCGCACCGGCATCTGGGCCTGGAAGCATCCCCACCACGACGGCACCACCACCTACCACAAGCTGGCGGGTGACATCACCTTTACCGATGTCGATTTTGGCTATGTGCCTGAAAAGACCGTTCTGCACGGGATCAACCTCTATGGCCGCCCGGGCCAGAAGATCGCCTTTGTCGGCTCCACCGGTGCCGGTAAAACGACCATCACCAACCTGATCAACCGCTTCTACGATATCGCGGACGGCAAGATCCGGT